>MDTG01303129.1_pt1 | contig 31777 bp, 51 predicted proteins | sample 811421 | NCBI WGS metagenome assembly MDTG01 (sample SAMN05326645, study PRJNA326480) | marine metagenome | isolation source: seawater | place: Pacific Ocean: South East | collected 2011
ATTACTTTCTGCACAACTGTGTTCACTTTATCTAGATTCCCATCCAGCAAGTAACCGCTTGCTTTAAACTCCTCTTGGCGGTCTTTGCCCATCGTCCATAGCGTAATGTCTCCTGGTTTACTTTCATATTCTGCCATTGTTTTTTCCTTTCAGTTAAAATTCATCCGGTGTGGTGCTGATCATCGAGCCGTTACTTTTAGGTTGCTCGATGGGTAATTCGAAAAACTCTCCTTCTCCCTCGTCCTCGTCACCTCGAAGACTCAAGAGCATGTAAAGACTGTTGCGGGTTGCGTAGGTGATTGTCTTTTGCCGCTCCATATGCGGCGTGTCCTTTTCCTTGATCGGTGCAAAGTGAAGCGGATAACGCTGCACAATTGTTTGACCGCTGCTGTGATGCAGCGTCGTCACAAGCTGTTCGCCTTCTATGTTATGAACAACAGCAAGACCGTGTTTGGCGAGAATAGGTCGTGTGACTTTGTAAACGCTAGCAAGCGATGCGTATTTGTTTTTATGATACCCCTTGCCGTCAAATGCTGGCTCAGTCATTTCTCCCTGCGCTGCGCTTAATGCAGCCGCTATTTCTGCTCCACCTGTTGTTGCTTTGCTTTGATTGGCAATTGCAAAATCAACCGCTGCTGCACTTAGATCTGTCATGTTATCCCCCATATCTCTTTTGCTATTTTTCTCGCACCGTCATCCCAGCGGAAACCGTAGATGTCGCGGGGCATGGATACACGCATGGCATCTTCCCAGCCCATTCGGTACAAACTCATCATATATTCAGCCCCAGCTTTTCTTCTGCTGGCTCCGCTAGCCCTTTGGTCTGCTGTCAAACTGAAAACTTTGAACGGTACGGCCACGCTTTTCTTACCGCTCTTCGTTGTGCCGGACACCGGCTTGACATAACAAATATGCTGCTGACATCCGGTTGCGTCGGCATAGTAAGCAAGTTGCAGTTGATGTGATTTACGAAATGAAAGCTGTGAGGATCGTGTGGTTTTTAGATCCCAGAAAGCAAACGTATCCTCACACTTCGCAACCTTATGTTTGAAATCAGTGAAGCCCCACCACTCCTGCGGCCCCCTCGTTGTCTGAATGCTACCGGTGTGTTTGTGTTGTGCGTTTACAAGTTCACCCAAACCAAGCGCAGCAAACTCTTCACTATCAAGCAACGCATAAATATTTGTTACATAGTGTGGTATATCTTCATATTCTCTGCGCTCTTCATCGTTCATCTTGTCAGCGCTTAGATACGCAAGGCGTTCTCTAAAATCTTTTTGGCAAATATTTATTGCTTCATCGAGTGAAGTATTGTTGTGAAGTTTTTCTATGACAGCATTCTCTGCTGCACTGCCTCTATCTGCGGCTGGCCCAACTGTAGATCTATAAGCCCAGTTGGGTTGTCCGAATACTTCTGCATGTTTCAGCATCCATAAGAACGGTTCGTCTAGTACGAGATCGCAGTCGGATGGTGAACTATGTTCAAAAGGAAAAGCCATTGTTGCTCCATTTCTGGAACAACGTAGCATGTATCATTTAGTGATACAAAGTGTTTTTTTCTATAATACAGTGTAAAAAGCAGTAATACGGTATAATATACGGTATTCTAAGTTGTTTACGAACCAGCTTTGCACGTTACTGACATCTCTTGGTTGCGTTTCAAATCTTGGCTGTTCATCACTACGGTATCGCGCAACACGGATCTCATCGTTTATCTCAATAATATAAATACCATTGTCTTGCATGTTGGGCTGCGGCATCAGATAGGCATAGCTGCCGGAAGGTATGAACCCGCCAAGATCATCAGTCTCCATTTTGGTTATGTATTCGTACTGCGCCTCAACAAGAGCGCCGCCTTCATCTGGTGGGAACTCACCCAAATTGTGAAACTCAACGAAACCTCGTGTGCTTTGTCCTCGCACTTCAGCTTCTGTGACGTTGCGCTTCAACAGCCGACTGTATACTTGGCAGATGTTGCGTACCCACTCATCGTTGAGTGATCTCTCACCCCGACTTACTTTGTATAACGCTGCAGTGCTTTTACCTAGTGCAAGCGCCATTTCTTTGTACGTATGGTTTGCTTCCCATTTAAGGCGTTCAAGCCCTGCATGGACTTGATCTTCACGTTTTCGTGCCAATAGATTCATCCCCTAAATTTTCACCCGCAAATGGGGTAGCACAAAGGTCTATACAAATACAAGAAAAAATATAATAATGTGATACATAAGGGGAGAAAGCGATGCCCCTATGTTTAAAAAGCGGAAGCGGTGGAAGAAATACCACCAAGGCTATCTTTTCGCTGATCGTGTAGTCAATAGAGAAGTAGACGATGTAGCGCGACAGATGTACCGCTTGGCTGAAAAAGGCCACGGCCATCTAATACAAAAAAAACACGCTGCCTATAACTACAGTTATTATTATGTCGCTAGCTGACATACTCTACCAGCAGTATGATCTGCTGTTCAAAAAGTTAAAACCGGAAGCAGCCATCTGCGTAGACTTTGCAGATAAGTGCCGTTTCTACAGTCGAAGCGGTGAGTTGGAAGCACTCTGGTTTACCGTACCCAATGAGGCGCGGCGCAGTATACATCAACGAAGCATATTAAGAGCCATGGGGTTGCTACCTGGTGCGCCAGACTACGTGTTTATCGGTAGCGAATCGGCAGTTTGCATAGAGTTTAAGACGCCGACTGGCAAGCAAAGCATTGCACAAAAGACCGTTGAGAGTTTCTGCGGCGAACTGGGTATAACCTATGAGATTGCAAGATCTTCGGAGGATGGATTAAAAATTCTGGAAAAAAATGGTTTGCTAATGTATCACAAATTGATACAAACAAAGTCGAAAGGGGCAAATCAATGGACTTCGAGAAATTCTGGGCAATCTATCCAAGCAGACACCCACATAGTAATCCCAAAAAAACCGCAGAAAAAGCGTACAAAAAAGTCATTAAAAAATTCGACGAGAAGCAGGTCATCGAAGGCGCGAAAAACTACGCCGACTATGTTGCGAGTCATAAAGTAGAACGTAAATTTATCTGCCAAGGCGCGACTTTTTTAAATCAAGAACGATTTTTAGATTATCAAAACGCAACTGAAAAACCGCTACGGATGCAGGACATTCTTTAATGGCGACGGAACAGGAAGTAATCGAGGTTGTTCTGAAGCCGCTGTTGAGTCTCTATCGGCCTCCGGCGCATTGGTCGGATGAAGAAACCCTTATTGCAGCCAAGCAGAATTACATCGAAGCCTTAATGCCTTTTCGACTGAAGGCACTTCAACAAGCAAAAGCAGCAGTTGTTGCCAAACATAACGGTTGGGAGATGCCGCCGCCGTCTTTCATAGTGCGGGAGGCGTATAATGCAAGTTGAACTTCTAGCCAAACGTCTGAACCAAAAGGCGCAGCATGTAGGGAATGGCGAATGGAAAACCAGTTGTCCTGTCAAAGAAAACCACAAGCACGGAGATCGCAACCCTTCCCTCACAATCAAAATGAAAGATGGCAAGCTGCTATGGCGCTGTCACAAAGGTTGCAGTCAACAAGAAGTCTTTGCCGCACTACAGGAACGTGATCTCATCCCGAAGCTAGAAAAGCGGATAAAAGCTACACCGCCCAAACCGATCACCGCTGATGGAAGAGAGTATTTTTATAGGCGCGAACTATCAAACAAAACGATAGATGATCTAAAACTTTCTGCCGATAGCAAGTCTGTTCATTACCCATATTATATAGATGGCGAACTCGTCACCGTTAAGACAAAGTTTTTAAACGACAGCGGGTACACACAAACAAAAGGCGGCGGCAGCTATCTATACAATCTCGATAACATCGATTGGAACCAGCCAGTAGTAATTACTGAAGGCGAAATGGATACTGCGTCGCTATATGAAGTTGGCATACAAGCAGTGAGCGTACCCAACGGTGCAAGTCTCAGCGGCGACCCGCTGCAACGGCCATATATAAAAAACAGCATTGAACTCTTTGATACCGTACCGCAGATTATTATTGCGACAGACGGTGACGAGCCTGGAATTGCGCTGCGTGAAAAGCTGGCTGACGCATATGGCAGAGATCGTTGCGCATACGTAGAGTGGCCTACCGGATGCAAAGATGCCAACGATGTGCTGGTAAACTTTGATAGTGATGTGCTCGAAAAATGTATCAGCAATGCCAAGCAGTGGCCCATCAAACAACTGCAAAGAGCAGCCGATAGTCTTGACGCTGTTAAAAAACTGTACAGGGATGGTCGTGCAAGGGGTATGTCAACCGGCTACAAATCAGTCGATGAATACTATACCGTGCAGCTTGGCGAGTTGGAAATTGTCACCGGACATCCAGGCACTGGCAAGAGCAATTGGCTAGATCAAGTTAATGTAAATCTATCAAAGCAGTTTGGTACACGCCATGCTGTTTGCTCTTTCGAAAATCCTGCTGATCAGCATCTGGCGATACTTGCAGAGAAATATGTTGAGAAATCTTTTGTAGGCTATGAAGGAGTCCGCCTTGCCGAAGATGAACTAGAAGAAGCTGTCGATTGGATCGATAAGCATTTCTTTTTTCTGCGTCTGGAAGACGATGATCACCCGACAGTCGATACGATATTGAGATTAGCTAGGGCGGTGGTAATGCGACATGGCATTTCAACGCTTACGATAGATCCGTGGAATTATATTGAGCAATCCCGCGACAGGGGCCAGAACGAAACAGAATATGTGTCAGCGGTTCTAGGCAAGTTGCGAAACTTTGCGCAGCGACTGGGGGTTCACGTTTACCTCGTCGCACATCCAGCCAAGATGATGAAAGATAAAGACGGCAGCATCCCCGCTCCTACTGGCATGGACATATCGGGAAGCAATAACTTCTGGACAAAAGCTGATGTGCTGACGGTTATACATCGTCACCCAACTGTTAACCCGCATGCGGTTGAAGTAATATTCAGAAAAGTGCGCTTTAAAACAACAGGCATGCCTGGAGCCGTTGATTTAAATTATGAACTATCTTCCGGTTGCTACCGTCAGCCGGATGTTGTATAAGAAAGAACCTCGTTGTGTCTGGTGGACGCAACACCAAGGCGAAGGGCATCCATAACCCTTCGCCTTTTCTTTTGGGCGAAACGTGTCCAGTTTGCAGAGGTGATTTATCTACTACAGAAGCAGGAATCGGCGCAGTGCCACTTGCCAGCAAGCGCTGGGTATGCATGGACTGCTACCGCGATGAGATTAAATTCAAACGCTGGGTAGCAGATCAGGCGTGTTCCGCAGCAGCCGATGATTTGTTTGCAGACTTTTGATCATGACTGTCGTGAAAATCTGCTATGCGTAAAATTTGGTGGGCCAGTTTTACTGCTTCGTTGAGTGGCAGGGTAAAACTATTGTTGCTTAAATTTATATCAACGTCTGGAAAATCATCCTCGCAGTGCGTCAAAAAGTTTGGTGCTGCCAGTTGTGTTCGTATCTTCGGCATTGGTATCGCACAGTAATCGAAATTACTCAGTTGTTTAGGCACTAACCCTACCTCGACTTCAAGTATTTCATAACCCTTGCCTAGCGTAAAGTGATCGAGTTCATCTGCTCTTTCGTGAAAGCCGCGAGTAAACTCAACAAACTCGTCGTAATCTCCACGAAATTTGTAAACCTTTGTAAGCACTTTAGCTAACTTGCCGTTGATTGATTCTTCTCCCATATGTGAGCAGACACTTTGCAGCCGCTCTGGATGATCCATCATATATTTTTGAAGTTCGCCCCAAATTCTGAGGCTTGCTGTGTTGTCGTTCACAACACGCTTAGTCATGAATGTATTAAAATGTGTCATAGCACAAACCCCTTTCTAGGGGTTACTATGTGATAAGATAACATTTTTTTAAATATCAAAGTTTGGTATCAAGATTGACTACGACCTTTGCGTTTCTTTTGATGCAAGAAGTAATCCACTAATTCAAAATCGTGACCAAGATCATGTTCCCAGCTATCCAATGTCGCTTGTTTTTTTTCTGCACCGTATCGCCACACTTTATTTGCGATGCTTTTTGCCTCGTGATAAATCGACGCAACGCAAAATTCTGCGCGAGTATTTACGCGAGAGTAATACAACTTTTTAACATTGCTTCTAAATTCTGGTTCGCAAGATCCGAGTGAGGCTTTTGGGTTGCCCTCCTTCGTTATTAAATCGTAGCTGTTTTCCCGCAAAATTCTGCGAATATTTGTGACGGAAGAATCTCTGTACCTGTTTACAATGTCTAACTCAGGCCCCAGAATATCGGATTGCGAAAGCAGCAAACTTTGATTAGCAGTAGACATACAATTGTAAGTGCCAACAAGAACTCCCACAGAAATAACACCCCAGCAGGTGCTGATGCCGCGCTGTATCGTAATCTTTCTGCGAGATAGTTCCTCATCAGCTTTTTCAGCAAGCCAAGTTGAGCGATTGCGAAATATTTTTTTAGTAACCATTTTTTCGCCCAATTGACTTTGCTTTTCATGGTAATTGCTATCCCATGGACAAGTAAAATTTGGAAATAAATAATGTCTTGCTACCTGGTCTCTCGCTAATTGATACCCTTCGCGCAAATCATGCGGTAGCTTGTTGATATCAAAGAAAAATTCATCCCAGTTTACTGTAAGAGTTTTAACGTTTTTTACTATTTTTAAATTTGCCACAACGACACCCTTTCCGTCTCTCCGAATCAATTCAAAAATTGTTTTAAGAATTTGTCAATCTTTTTTTACAAAGCAGCACTTACTGATACAGCATCCGGTTGTTGCACTGCCACCTTGCCGGTGCTCGGTATGCTTGGTTTACGCACCCAAACGAAATAACCGCGTTGTTCTTCATGCACTCTTTCGCGAACTACTATTTTGTAGCCGCGCTGTGTTGCGGCGCGACGTATTCGATATGCGCCCCTTCCGCTTTTGTGAAATGGAACAAAAAAACAATCGTTTGTCCCTGCTCTCATTTTTTCAAAAGGAAACTCGGATGTTTTTAAAATTGGTTTTGATATAATTTTGTATGTCATGTTTTCTCCATAAAGTTTTCGTCAAAGAAAAACGCCGCAGTCTGTATTTACTGCGGCGTTGGTAACTGCCCTTTCCTTTGCGGGGTTTGACCACCCGCTGGCGGTATTTGCTAGTGCAAAGTTGGGCTGCCAAAGGATTGCGTCGCTTCATAATCGACTCCCAAAACTTGATGTTCATACGCGAGTGCAAGATTTTTCATCTGACTCATAGTCATCGCCATGTTTTGATCACCCGCATTTATCGGCGATGTATTGGCTGTTACCCAAATAGGAAGTTGCGCAACATCTAACAGCAGTTCGTGAAGCGATAAACCAGTGTCAGCCGAATATCGATTTATAAGTTCGGAAATGTTTTCGGCAGCTTCTTTGAGAAAAGCAACGCGATTTTGTTCTTCTTCAGTCGTCATTTTCATACTCCATTCTGACTGGTTTCTTGTATGGAAACGGTATGTGTTGACAGCGCATGTCGTACACTCCCAGTTGTGTCTGCTCTAACAAATCACTGGGTATTGATTCCAACTTGCGTGTAATAAAATTCAAACATTCACTGCGGCTTCGAAAGTTTGTCTCACTCTCAACCGTCACTAAAAAGCCAAACAACGAAAAAGATATGATCGCGGTATAAAGCATTTTGCCCTCCCAGTATAACATAAATTTTGCGTAAAAAAAAAGGGGCCGCTCAAAGGCGACCCCTCTTACCCTGTGTAAGTATTGTTAGTTAATCAGGTTTATTCCAGCGCTCCCAACCGTACCGTGAGATTATTACATCGATAAGTTCTTGCTGTTCTAAACTTCCATCTTCTGGCGAGTTAGTCATTCTCAACCAACCGTCTACGAGATCAACAAGTTCTGTCTGCTCATCAACATCCAATTTTTTGACGCGATTGATACACTTGCGTTCAAGCCGTTTGCTATCTGCATCCGGTTCAACTGGCGTTAATTTTTTAATACGTGAAATTAGCTTACGCTCAACACGCGAATTATATTTATCAACTTCTGTTTGCATCACGTTTCCTCCTTTATAAAACTGCACTAAGCAACATACGAAATGGCTCTGTATATTTTTTGTTCAGTCTGTCACGGTCTACGGTAGCCAATAAAGATAATCTCTCGTTATTTAAGTTATCGGAGATGTCACAAAACTTTACTCTAACCGCGTCAACATTTGCCGAATCTATAATTGACTTCACCCACTCTGCGTAATCGCTATTCGACATTTCATCCTTAGGTTTTGTGAGAAGTTCGACAGTATCCGCAACTGTGTCCGTATAACCTTTGTCAAGAAGATCGGCCTTCGTTACACCACAGTCCTCGATTACGTCATGCAGATATGCTGCATGCAACTGATCGTCGGTGAAATCTACGAAAGATTTTTTAAGGTTTTCTACCACTCTCTCAACATGGTCAATAAACGGCGCTCCTAATTTATCAGTTTGATTGGCATGTAATAGTGTCGCCCAGTTGCGACTGCTACTGACAGTAGGATTTATTCTAATCACGTTTCCTTACCTCGTTGTGTTTACGATCAAGCCACCTTGCCGCATGTGAGTCCAGGGTAACTTGGGTGCAAATACACCATGCAGCGCCGGATCTCCAAGCCCGACGCTAGTGCTATATTCGCTCTAATACAATCCGGCTGCAACTGCAAATAGCAGCAGCAAGTACGGCAGCAGAAAGACTATTGCTACCGCTGCCACTGTCGTTAAGACGACGTTAACCATAGATAAAAACATATCACCTCCAAACCCATTTGCTGGCGAACTGAAGTTTCTTCTGCTCGGCCAGCCAAACAGGAACCAACACGCTGTCGCTTATTTCTTCGATGATTTGAGACAAGGGCAGCACATCTTCGCTGCCGTCAAAACAGATTACTTTCGCAGCCTTGGGCGATACCTGATAGAACTCACGGTAACGCACCCGCTGGTACGGTTTTTTCTTTTCCATAATTTACCTCGTTGTGTGAATTGGCCTATCTCATCAGACGCAGGGGGCCGTGTCTGCGTGACGCTACACTAGGTAGCGTTTCGATTAATGGTTTCTATGGGTGAGCCACACGCCGCCGCAATGCCTCCGCTTTTACGCAACTTGGTAATGCGTTGCAGCAGCGCTTCGAGAAACTCTTCCTCCGATGGGTAGTTGTCCACATCTTCGCAAGATCTGTCGCTCTCCACAGTGAAGCGGAGCACGAACTCATGCAGGTATTGCTTCACTCTATCTTCAGTGTATCTTTTGTTAAATCAACCTCGCGTTGTATCGCTTCCTTTTTCTCGCGCAACAATTCGTCGTAGGCTTGCTCAAGATTTTTTTCCAATTCGGCGACTGTAAGAATACAAAAGCCTTCTTTGAAATCAGGATCAGTGACTTTGATTAAATCGTTAGAATTAAGATTTTCAAACATTGGTATTTTCATTAAACGTTCCTTCCTATGCTTCAAAGTTAGTCGATATTGTCATGCGGCACATCGAGAGCTTCATGTATTTTTGCCATCGCGTAGCTAATGTCATTCCACTGGTCATCGTACATTTCTTCGCCTTCTGGAATAAGTTCCTCGCGATATTTCCACAAGACATTCCAAATTGTTGATAGATGCTGTTCCATTATTCACTCCCCCTCGTTTGGATCAACTAAAGTCACATCGATTTCACAATTACTGCACCAGACAGGTATTTCTGGATCTTCGTTTGCATATTCGCTATCGTGGAAAATATGCACATTATAATGGATGCCATTATTATCCTTGCAACAGCTACAGACTAGCGTTTCGTCATATTCAAAGTATGCTTTCATTTAACCTTCCTTCCTATGCTGCAAATAAATCTAGTTGCTGACAGTTAGGGTCAGCGTTCAACACCCTGCCCCACTGGTCAGCCATTGCTGCGGCAATGCCGTGGAAAAACTTACTGCGTATTTTCCAACGGTCTTTGCTTGGCGCTGCTTTGTGGACATCATCCCGCGCCGTGCTGCCGTCAACCTTGCCAGTGCGCACCAGCGGCGGCAGATTGTCAGTCAACCATAATAGCGTTTGCTTTTTTTGATTGTCCTCGCTGTCGTCGCTGTCTGCAAAATGCCAAGGCTGCACCGACTGCTTGTGAGGCACAAAGTTTTTGATGCGCTCCTTCGCGTATTTGTGCATCACTGGATTTTCAACGCAGCGATAAGGTATGTCTGCGTTAAGGCAATCGCTAAACAATGCAGCGCCAGCTTCTAGTTCTTCCCACATCTCCGCTTTGGTTTTGTTGGGTGGTGGAGTGTGTAACCACCGGACACCGCTGTTACATAAGCGGGTGCAAGGCGGGTGCATCACTGCTAGGAAATCCCAGTTGTCCATTGTCATAACGTTTCGGATGTCGTCTTGAATATGACGATTGGTTGGAACGTCGCTGGGCAGAATATCGCAACTCCAAGCGTCGTGACCCTGCGCAAGAAATGCTTCTCGCACAATGCCGGATGTCTCGCATCCAATAAGAATTTTAGCCATAGTTTACCTCGTTGTGTTTTTCACATGGTGCGCATTAACACCGCAAAAGCGGCGAGTTACCCCGCCGCCTGTACGCTGTAAATACCTCCTTTAGTATGCTTCCAATCTTTGGGTTGCTTGTGAGTCGCTCCAATACTGGGCGACGGTCTTCTCTGCCTTGAACCATGCGTCACGTTCAATAGACAGACCAAACTTGCCTTTGGTCGCCAGTATCTCTGGCAAGTAGGCTGGCCCCATTTCAACGTGACCAAGGCCAAGATCAAACACGCCCTGTACTACGTCGTCATCGTCCAAGGTTGACAGCAGCATGGTTGCCGCGCCGTCAGGCTGAAAGAGTTTTACAACTGGCTCAAGGTCTGCGTAATCAACGCCCTCTTTTTTAGCGTTGGCTCTCAACTTCTTTTCAATTTCTTTTGTAATGACTTTCATAATTTTTATCACCTCGTTGTGTGGTTGCATTGCGGTGTCTAGCACACCATGCAGCGCCAGCCGTGGCTGACGCTAGTGCTATGCTAGGCAGCAAAATTGCTTCTCTCTAATGTGAGATTGTCCAGCATCAAGCCGACGTTCTCAACGTCGTGGAAGTCGCCGACAAAATCTTTGCCGACAGTCTCTTTGTAAAGTATCGCGGCAGATGCCAGCGCCCTGTCTGAAAAATCCCAGTCGCTGTATGCTTTGATTACTTCCGCAACAAACGACACATAAACGCCGTCGTTTGCTGCTGTCTTCAGTTCGTAGTTGTTTGTCATAGTCACCCCCAAATTAATCAACCTTAGTCACCCTCGCTTCGTCGCAATACTTGAAGTAAAAACCATCATCCCAACACGCATAAGGAACGAAAGAAATTTCATATTCCATGACTGGCTTTGACTTGCCGCCCAAAACATTCTCGACGACTTGCACCGTGTAACCGTCAAAACCGTGTTCACATCTGCCTTTGTTGATAACGTGGCCGATAAGGTAGCTGTCCTCTCGGTCAGGCGAAGGCGCGAAATGATACGCCTTGATTTTGTCTCCAACATTCGCCGTAGCACTGAAATTGATTTCTGTATCTTCCATGTTCACCCTCCAAAAAATGAAGCGGCCAACACCAGAGCGGTGAAGGCCGCATTGATCAGCAAAACAACTTCCATCAGGCCGCTGCCGCTTCGTGATGTTCGATGATCCTAGTCAGGTATGCTTTGTGTGCTTTCAGCGCATCGATGAACAAGGGCTTGAACTCATAGTCAACGCCTTCTCGCATATACTTCCAATGGATCTCACCGTTGAATAAGTAGCCGAGATAGGCATATTCTTCGCCGCTGTCAAAACAATGCCTCATATATTCGCCAACATCGGCGTAGGTGTTAGGCCCGACTCCTGCAGTGTCTCCTCTGTCCCTGCCGTAGTAAATGTTGCTGTCAATGTTTTCGCCCCATTTTGAGCCGCCGCCCAGAGAAATCGCACTGATTAAGTTTTCATGGATTGTGCCTTTTCCATTGTTCCATGGATCATAAGGATCGTTTGACCAGTTCATCGCTAGGTTGTAGCCAAGCCCTGCCAAGTATCCGTCGTAGTGATGATAGCAGGACATAACCCTTCCATCGTCCAAGACGACTCCAATTGATGCTCGTGTTCCCATAATTTTACCTCGTTGTGTGTTTTTGAAATGGTGCATTAACACCGCAAAGACGGCGGGATGCCCCGCCGCCTGTAAGCTGTCAATACTCCTTCCTTTTTTAGAACCGTTCCACCCTGTCATGGATTGGCAGGGCAACCCTTGAAACATCTTTCTGCTTGGTTAATTTCTTCACCGCTGCGTCCAATCTGTCGTCACTGGTGACGCCAAGACTGCCGCCAAACATATGCCAACCTTTGGCGGGTTCCCACTCATTGAGACCAACTTCAACCGCTGGCACTAATTTTGGATAAGGCGTTCCGGTTGGTGCGTCGTCCACCAGTAAAACAGGCGCGGCCTGTTCGTTTGGAACAAATGGCCCTTCAACATTGACAACACACAATGTGTCGTATCTGTTTGATATGCCGTTGTTCGAAGTATCACCATACTTGGACGCACTTTTATATACGCTAACGTGTAATCCCATAATTTTACCTCGTTGTGTTGTTGTGTATTGGCGGCTAATCCACCATGCCGCGCCGGAAGTATCCGGCGCTAGGTGCTGAATTAACGGCTAGAACATCTCCTTCTGTGTGTCGAACAGGCCAAAGCCCTCGACGCTTTCTTGATTAGGCTTGCGAATTTTTCTTTCGAGTTTCTTCACTTCGAAATGTTTTTCCTCGGCAGTCATCGGCTTGGGAGCAGCAACGCCGCCCCCAGCGTAAATGCCATACGACCAATCCGGCGCAACTTGCGGCGTCTTCATGTCAGCAGCCCTGCATTGACAAGCAAGATTGTTCGCAAGAGCCAGACCAGCAAACCGATAGAGATGAAGCAAGAAATCCACATGCCCCACTCAGAATATATTTCCATCCAATCTCTGTTTTTCATCTTCACCCCTCGAAATGATTTATGACGTAGACCTTCGCAGGTAACCTTGAGCGCTCATTTACTCTCTTGTAGTAGACCTCCCAAGAGCAGTAATTAAACAACCTGTGCATGTCGTCGTTTGATCTGGCATATTTGCGCCACTCGCCGAATACCTCGCACCCTGTAGAACTATGGAGCGGCTTGTCTTCGATGTCATACATTTCAAAGTCGACGACTTTGTTGTTGTTGTCATAGCAAACGGTGATGCCGTCCACCTCATCGGGGATCGTGCAACCGTCTGGGCAAAACTTTGTTCTAAACAGATCAATGGCCATTTTGTTGATTTGAAGAATTTTCATTGTGAACAATTCCTTCCAGTTGTTGACAATAACAAGCGCCGCATGTCTGCGATGCTTGGCATTGTCAGCGCCTCATAATATGAAGCGCCAACTGCTTCGTTCTGGCCGGTTTGTCTCCCGCGCTTGCTTGAGCCGGTATAAACTGACCGGCACATCGTGGCTGCTTGCGGAATATGCTCCCTTGTCGCTAGGACTGCGCCGTACCCACTCCAGACGTTCTGTCTCACCTCTTCCGGCTGGGCAGCTCTGGTTCTCTATGCCGTGGCCCCAGAGCGGGCCGTGATCGCCAAGCGGCGACAATCCCTATGTAGCAATTGATGTATCACTTTGCAATACTTTTATGCATTTTTTTTGCATTTTTTTTGCAAGGATTTTTTGCAACGGTAAAAACGCCAGTATTTGCAGGGCTTTGCGCTATGTGGTATTGTGAGACAATATCAGGGACACTATCGGACACAGGCTAATATGGCGGCTAAAAACGAATCACCAGAGGCTAACAAAGGCAACGTAAAGCTAACAGAGAAGCAGGAGTTGTTTTGCCAATACAAGGCAGCGGGGAAAAGCAACGTTGACGCGGCAAGGAATGCTGGCTTTGGTGCGGCCAGTGCTGCGGTCACGGCCAGCCGGATGATGCGTAAGCCTGCGATACTGTCCAGAATATCAGCGCTGCAACACGGAACGGAACTATCAGCAAACGCTAGGGTTTCACTGGTTGAGTCGATCCGCGATGAACGACAAGCACATATCAAGAGGCTGGCCGATCTGTCAGAGCTGGCAAGGTCTAAGGGGCAGACCAGCGCTGCCATTCGGGCAGAGGAATTGATAGGTAAGGTGTTGGGGTTTTATGTTGAACAACAGGTTGCGTTGAGTGTCACGCAGTCCATTGCGGATGCTAAGCCGGAAGAAATCAAGGCTGCACTGTCGGAGGCCATGGCAAAATATGGATTGGGTAACAATATGGGAACCGATCCCAAACTTATAGACCAAACGTCAGGATTTCTGCGGCTTTCGGAGGATAATTCGACTCCCTCCTAGGGATTCGAACCCCAATTTTTCCCAGAGTTCTGCCATTTTCTGACCCCCTACCCCCCCCTGCCGCCATGCTGCGACATACAGCAATGGCGCATGACATATCAGACTATAATCAGAAACACCCCCCATGGAGTAAAAACACCCACCCCATAAAAAATAGTCACACAACCTGGAAACAATTCCATACTGTGACATATTTGTCACACTGCTAAACTTTTTTACTAATTTGTATCATTTTATTGTACACAACCCATTGCCAGATACTTGACAACATGGCATAACAGACACTCCCATGGAGGGCGGGTTATGTCAAAACTGCGATCTGTAAATCGATGCCCTCCACATAGAGTCTTACTGAAGTTTCTTAGAAGACAATAACACAACCGAAGATAGGTACTAGTAGCTGAAAGTTCTGAAAAGACACTTTCTGAGGGTTGCTAGGAGTCTGTCTGCATTTTGAAAGGCATATTCCATGGACATGAATGAGTATCAAACTTGGACAGAAACAACCCGCCTGTATCCGGAAAACTTTTACATCTACTATCCTGCAATGGAACTTGGCGGCGAAGCTGGTGAGATACTTAATCAGGTCAAGAAGATTGCCAGAGATGACGGCAGTGTTCTCACAGACGAAAGACGCGAAGCCATAGCCAAAGAAGCCGGTGACGTTCTCTGGTCGCTTGCAAGAGTACTTGGCGATATAGGTGTTTCACTTTCTGACGTTGCGTATATGAATGTAGACAAGCTGACAAAGCGCATGTCCAACGGAACCATCAAGGGATCGGGGGATGATCGATGACAGCCTATCGCAGCAATCTCAATCCGATATTCCGCAGCAAGTTCGCAGAAGACATATTTAATCTCAAGTATCGTCACGAAGGTGCGGAGACTTGGGATGAACTTGCGGCAACCGTAGCCGCCGACGTTGGACATACATATTTACGTAAAGACGATTTGCGTGAACTGACGGAGATTATTCGAAAGCAGCAGTTTCTTCCTGGTGGTCGGTATCTGTATTACGCAGGACGTGATGTGAAGTTCTTCAACAATTGTTTTCTGCTGTGTGCCGAAGAAGACACCCGCGAGGACTGGGCCAATCTTTCTTGGAAAGCGGAAAGCTGTCTGATGTCCGGCGGTGGTATCGGCGTAGACTATTCTATTTATCGTCCAGCGAAGAGCACCCTCTCCCGCACTGGCGGCGAGTCATCCGGCCCGATACCGAAGATACAGATGATCAACGAAATAGGTCGCCGTGTCATGCAAGGCGGTTCTCGTCGTTCTGCGATTTACGGATCACTCAACTGGCAGCATGCAGATGTAAACGAGTTTCTATCGGCAAAAGACTGGGATGCCATTTCAGTTCCAGGGACTGACATGACGCTGAAGGATCTGAAGGCGCTGGACTTCAACTGGCCAGCACCGATGGACATGACAAACATCTCGGTGAACTACGACGACGACTGGCTGCTAAATTATTGGCGCACCGGTGACGTTGGCGACATATTCAAACGCAACGTCGAACAGGCACTGCGCACAGCCGAACCTGGTTTTTCTTTCAACTTCTTTGACAAGCGTTATGAAACACTGCGCAACGCCTGTACTGAAGTGACGGCCAATAACTCGCTTGCACCAGACGGCGGTGATGATAGTGACGTATGTAATCTTGGCAGCATCAATCTGGCGAACATCGACAGCATCGAAGAACTGCATCGTGTTGTAGAACTTGGCACGAAGTTTCTCGTATGCGGAACGGTTCGCGCTGATCTCCCCTACTCCAAGGTAAAGCGTGTTCGTGAAAAGAACCGGCGACTTGGTCTTGGCATCATGGGAATGCACGAATGGTTGATACAACGCGGTGAGCGATATGAAGTCACACCAGAACTTCATCGTTGGTTGCGTATATACAAGTCTGTGTCCGACGATGTAGCCGACAAGTTTTCTGACGAACTTGGCCTGTCTAGACCGGTAGGCAAAAGAGCGATTGCACCAAATGGCAGCATTGGCATCGTTGCCGGAACGACCACCGGTATAGAACCGTTGTTTGCCGTTGCATTCAAGCGTCGTTATCTGAAGGGCAAGCAGTGGCACTATCAGTATGTCATCGACAGTGCAGCGCAGCAGCTTATTGAAAAGTATGGTGCTGATCCGACAAAGATCGAATCGGCGTTGGATCTTGCTGCCGACTATGAACGGCGTATTCGCTTTCAAGCGGATGTGCAGGACTATGTAGATCACAGCATAAGCAGCACCATTAATCTTCCGGCATGGGGCAGCGAACTGAACAACCCAGATAAAGTTGAGCACTTTGCTGAAACGCTTGCCAGCTATGCGCATCGCCTGCGTGGCTTCACCTGTTATCCAGACGGTAGCCGTGGCGGTCAGCCGCTGACTTCTGTGCCGTATGAAGAAGCAGTCAAGCAAGTTGGCGAAGAATTTGTCGAAGCGATTGACGTATGTGACATCACACAGCGCGGCGGTGGCTGCGGGTAAATAAATTACAGAACAACATTTATTTCTTTGCATAAAATGTCGTTTTGTATTACTTTATGATACACCCAGACGACTGATGATTCATCCCCTTTCGATCATTAGTCACCACCAACCGCCAGAGGTCTCTCCAACGAATTTCCTTCCGGCCTCTGGCGGTACTTTTGCGAGGCGACATGCGCTTCATACTGGTCGCAGCATTGCTGATACTACTCCAACCCAGCCTTGCGTTGAGCCAGACAGCTTGTGGTGAAGCTGAAAAGATAAAGATCAACATGGCGCTACAGGGGAACCAGCCATGGTTTAGAGGATTGTCAGCGAGAGGACATATTACAGAAATTTGGGTTCACAAAAGGACATATGAATTTATTGCTTTCGTTGTGTATCCAAACGCAACGCTCTGCGTCGTAGACGCTGGCGGCTATGCAGAAACAACCAGTTTATTTGAAGCATCAAAGGAAGAGAAAAAGTGACAGCGCCAATACCATTTGATCCGGTGAAACATCCAAGGCATTACAAGCTGATGCTGAATGGCAAAATGGTTGAAGCATGGGATCTTCTCGATGCGCTATTCAATCGTAACCCGACGTTATGGAACGCCGGTAAATATCTTTTTCGTGTTGGTAACGGCGGCAAAGACAACGATCTACAGGATCTGAAGAAATGTCGTCAGTTTCTTTCACGCGAGATAGAGCGGCTGGAGCAAGTAGAAGCTGCTGCCAACATTTCAAAAGTGAAGTGAACTATTACCGTAATTACTTTCGAAGAAGGGGTTCGCTGATGACCGAAGAAAAAACTTGTCCATGCGATAGCTGCATAGATTGCTCTTGCGATCCCGCAGTGTGCAAGTGCGATTGTCACCAACAGCAAGATGGCGCGAAGGATCTTGACTGCCTTAACGCTTGAAAGTCTTGATGACATAAAAATTGCGATGCAAGTGCTGGATGACAAACTGTCAGCAGAAAAAGCACAGAACACGCTATTAGACTATGCACAGCATTTGCAGACTTCTTATTTAAGACCACCGCATATAGAGTTTCTTGCTGAAAAGCTGGAAGCAGTGGAGCGTGGTGAAATCACGCGATTGGCGATAAGCATGCCGCCGCGACATGGTAAGTCTGAACTTGCCAGTAATTTTTTCCCTTCATGGTTTCTGGGACGCAACCCAGATAAATACGTTATTTTTAGCACATACGCACAAGAACTGGCTGATGACTTTGGGCGCAAGGTTCGCAATACCATGCGCGATGAACGCTTCTCGCAGGTGTTCTCCGATGTTCAACTTGACGATACCAGTCAGTCAGCCAGACGTTTTGGAACAAACAAACTTGGAACATATTTCGCAGTAGGAGCCGGTGGCGCAATCACAGGTCGAGGTGCGCACCTCCTTATTGTCGATGACATTATAAAAGGACGAGAAGATGCAGATAGTACGGCTATTCGTCGGAGCGTTACGGATTGGTATAAATCTGTTGCCTATACCCGCCTTATGCCTGGTGGGCGCATTGTTATTGTTGGCACTCGCTGGCATGAAGCTGATCTCCTGGGTTTTGTCCTGGAAGAAGCTACACATGAACCTTGGGAGGTTATCAATCTACCAGCCATCGCCGACGAGGATGATCAGCTTGGCAGGGAACAGGGAGAAGCTTTGTGGCCGGAGCAGTTTCCGGTAGAGCGATTAATTGAAATAAAAAAGACAGTTGGCTCCCGCGAGTGGGCAGCGCTGTTTCAGCAATCACCCAGTGCGGAAGACGGAAACATCTTCAAACGCTTCTGGTGGAAATGGTGGGAAGACAGTGAGCCGCCTGATTGCGACTTCATCTTACAGAGTTACGATACCGCTTTCAGCAGTAGCCGTGACGCAGACTATACAGCAGTGCAAACTTGGGGTGTCTTTGAAAAGGAAGACAAGCCGTGTGCAATATTGTTGTCTTGTCTGAATGAGCGATTGGAATATCCGCAGCTTCGTGAAAAAGCAGTAGATCTTTATAAGAGATGGCAACCGGATACTGTGCTCATAGAAAAAAAAGCCAGTGGTCAATCTCTTTTGCAGGATCTACGTCGCAGCGGAATACCGGTAACGGACTACACACCCGACAGAGATAAAGTTGCAAGAGCACATAGTATTGCTCCTATGGTTGAGTCTGGTCAGATTTATCTGCCAAGGGGAAAATATTGGGCCGATGATTTTCTTAATCAGTGCAGCAGCTTTCCCAATGGTCGGCGCAAAGACATGGTGGACGCTTTCACGCAAGCTATCATCCGACTGAAGAATGGATACTTTTTGCACTATCTTAATGAGATTGAAGACGAAACAGAATTTAAATCTAAAAAGCGATACTACTGGTAACTTGGCAAAGATGTATCATTTTATGATACAATGTGCTAATCTCCAGAAATACTTCGGAGTTATCCATGGCTGTTGAAAAAGCACTCAATCCCATGCCGTCTGGCGATGTGGAATATACTGACGATATTGTTACAGAGATTGTTGTTGAAACGGATAGTGATACTGGCGAGACAACAATCGGCATATCTGAAATGCCCGAGTCGGAAGCGTTAGTCCCACACGATGCAAACATCGCTGAAATATTAGATGAGCAAGATCTCGTTGAGATGGCAATGGCACTTGTGGACACCTATCAGCAGGATAGGCAGTCGCGCAGTGAGTGGGAAGAGACCCTCGTAGAAGGCATGGATTTACTTGGCGTGAAGTTGGAAGAAGTCACCGAGCCGTTTGAAGGTGCGTGTGGTGCATCACACCCACTGTTGCTTGAAGCATGTTTGCAGTTTCAAGCGCGAACTATTGGTGAACTTTGTCCACCGGATGGGCCGGTTAAGACAAAAATTATTGGGGAACAAACAGAAGAACTTTTACGGCAAGCGCAGCGTGTGCAACGTCACATGAACTATCAGCTTACCGAGGAATGTGAGGAATATTTTGACGATATGGACCGTCTACTATTCGCTCTACCACTCAATGGTATTGGATTTAAAAAGACGTACTACGACCAGAGCATGGGTCGCGTCACCTCCCGCTACGTCAAGGCTCAAGACTTTGTGGTTGATAACGAAGCGACTGATCTTCTTACTAGCCCTAGGTATACACACGTTTTGCATATGGCTGAAAACGATATTCGTAAAAACATCTATGCGGGTGTATACCGCGATGTCGAACTGGGTAAACCGTCGAGGCTGGACAGAGGTGTTCTCACGGAAAAAGAAAATGAAATAACTGGCATTAGTTATTACACCACTGATTATGATCGACATCGTGTGCTGGAAATGCACGTTGATCTTAATATCCAAGGTTTTGAACATCTAGATATGGAAAGTGGGGAACCCACAGGTATCGCTCTTCCCTATATTGTAACCATACATGAAGACAGCAATCAGATCTTATCGATCCGCCGAAACTATGCCGAAGGCGATACGCTCTATAGAAAGCTGTCTTGGTTTACCACTTACAAGTTTCTACCTGGACTTGGTTTCTATGGTTTAGGTTTTATTCATGTACTGGGCAACTTGCAGAAAACAGCAACAGCTATTCTTCGCGCCCTTGTTGATGCCGGACAATATGCAAATCTTCCTGGTGGTTTCAAAGCAAGGGGTATGCGACTAGCTGGTGATCAGCCGGTAAGTTTTGGTGAGTTCCGATCTGTCGAAGGCGTAGGCGATGATATTAGAAAAAGTATCATTCCGCTGCCAACGAAAGAGCCAAGTCAGACATTACTGATGTTACTTGGCACAATCACAGACAATGGCCGTCGATTGGCAGCTTCAACTGATATTCAAGTAGGTGATGCCAACAGTAAAGACAGTCCAGTTGGTTCAGTGGTTGCGTTAATGGAAGCTGGTCAGCGTCTTATGTCTGCAATACACCGTAGATTATACCGTGCTCAGAAGGCAGAATTGCGGATATTTGCCAGATTAAACGCTGAATTTAACGATTTTACCGGATATAATAACGGATCTGGCGAAATTAGAGCTGAAGACTATGATGCAACAATTGACATCATTCCTGTCGCAGATCCGTCCATAATCAGTGAAAGTCAGCGTATTATGAGAGCGCAAGCGCAGCTACAGGTGGCGACACAGTTTCCACAACAGCATGACGTTTACGCCGCGCTTCGCAGAATGCATATGACGCTAGGCACAGAAGATATTGATGATGTGCTGCTGCCAGATCGCGGGCCAGAGCGGGCAGATCCCGCAACAGAAAACTTTTCTTTTCTACACGGCAAGCCAGCAAAGGCATTCGCCGATCAGGATCATCAAGCACATATGACAGTTCATCAGACTTTCTTGTTGTCGATGCAGAAAGATCAGGCAACATTTTCGAGACTAGCGCCATTGGTAAATGCTCACATAGCAGAACATATGGCACATACCTATCGTCAGCAGATTGAAGCAGCGATGCAGCAGCGACTACCTACTGCGCCGGACTACAATCCGTTGAAGCCAACTGAGCAGGGTGAATATGCAGAACTAGCACCGGAGATTGAAAACGAAGTTGCTAAGATGCAAGCGATGGCTGCTCAACAACTGGCGCAGCAAGCGGCTGCGTTACAGCAAGCACAACAGAACGCCCAGATGGCGCAAGATCCTAATTATCAACTTGCATTGCAAAAACTTGCAATTGACAAACAGGAAGCCGATACGAAGTCCTTCAAGGCACAAGCTGATGTTGCTCTGAAACAGGCTGAGATACAGGCTGATATTCAAGATGAAAATTTGGATCGTGAACTTGCTGCCGAAAAAGCAGTCCTCGACGCACAAATAAAAGCGTCTGATCAGAGAGCGCGGGTGCAAGCCGCAGCGCTAAATGTTTCCAATCGAAGATAAAGGATTTTACCAATGGCCGATGCCGCAACAATAGCAATAACCGCTACCCTCTTACCAGACGAGATAGCGGCTACTCTGTCCGGTTCTATGACAGTGACACCCGACGATGCAAACGATAAGTGGTATTACAAACTTACTGCTTGCACCACAACCAGCACCGATCTTATTGCAGGATTTTTTTTAGATTACACTGCTGTCGATGATGATACCGCACCAACTGCGGTTACAACTTCTGACAAAGTGAAGTTTCTTTTTATACAAAACCAGTCATCTTCTGACGGTGTGTACGTATGTTTTGACGGCGGCACTGCTGCAAACGATCTCGTTGACGCTGTGTTTGTTGGCCCTTCTCAAACATGGTTCGGAAGATTGCCAAATACAACAGTAGGTAACATTCACGCGATCTCGTCTGACATAGGCGATGCCGGTGACGCAACTGCTAATCTCATAGTTGCAGCACTAATTGACGATGTTGCTTAATGGCGAAGCCAGCCAAAGGTAAACGCTTTGCGAAGACGGTGCGGAACCCGAAGACGGGCCGCACCCGCAAGGTGTCATTTGGACAGGCTGGTAAAGCTAAGGACGGAAAAGATCGTATACGCCCAGGCACCTCAAAGGGGGACTCGTTTTGCAGCCGCAGCCTTGGCACCAAGCGCAAGATGATTGCTAGAGGCGGCAAATCTGCGAAGAAAGCAAGAGATCCAAACAGCCCTAACAATCTTTCGAGAAAAAAGTGGCGCTGCGTAGGAGCTAAGAGCCGAAGATGATGAACCGTGCTTCAATGAGAAAACAGATTGAAAGTGGATATGGAAAGAAAAAGACCAACCGTAATACCGTTTCCAAAAAAAGAAGAGGAAGTGCCGCCAGACGCAAAATGGCTGGGAAATCTTCTCGCTGCTGATTCGGAGAAAATATCCTGCATTGCAGCGGTAGTTACATTCAAAGACGGATCGACCAGTTTAGCAACAACAGACATTGATCTACCGGAGTTGATTATCAGTAGTAAATTTCTTGATACATTTTGCACCGAAGTGTTAATGGAACATTACACAAAAGAGGACTAAAACCGCAGAATGTCATATAAATTAGCTTTACATGATGTAAAAAAAGCGATACAAAATATAAGAAACGACCATACTGATTACATCTCGGAAGGAAGGTGCTCAGATTGGGAGGAATATATTCGTCACGTTGCAGCGATAGCAGCGCTTGACAAGGTAAACCTTTCATTGGAGGACATCCTTGCAAACAGAGATACCGTCGATTGACGCAGATTTAATAAATGAAATCAAACTTAGTTGTGAGCCGAAAGGCTACAGAATCCTTATAGCTGATGTGCCGGTGGAAGAAAAAACCCAAGGAGGGATTTTACTTCCAGGTAGCGTTCAAGAAGTTCAAAGAGGCGTGTGCATGATTGGTCAAGTCGTAAGTCTTGGCAAGATGGCGTACACCCGCGAAGACATGGTTGATCACGAAGACTGGTGTGAAGAAGGCAATATGGTTGTCTTCAGCAAATACGCCGGTGTGCGTTTTCGTGTGAATGATCATCCCTGCCGAATATTGAACGATGATGAAATCCAAGCCGTCATGCGAAGAAAGGATGCGATAACATGACAGACGAAACAGTAACAGAAGTAGAGGTTGAGTTACCTGCTTCAGAACCAACTGAACTGGAAGTAGATACTTCTGCTGATGCAGCAGAACAACCGGTAGAAAAAGAAGAAGCCCCGCAAGACAAAGACGAAGATTATTCTCAGCGGGTTAAAAAAAGAATTTCACAAGAAGTTGCCAAGCGTCACGAAGCTGAAAGAAGAGCCGCCAAAGTTGAAGAGCGGTTGATACAAATTCAGCAGCAGTTAGATCAAGCGCAGAAGAGTGCGCTGGACAGTGGCTCATCAGCCGTTGAAGCACAGAAAATTGCTTTGCAGCGTGATTACACTGACGCTTATAACAGCGGCGACACTGACAAAATGTTTGAAGTGCAGGACAAGTTATCGAGACTGACTGCACAGCAAAGTGAATACGACAGGCAAAAAACTTACAATGAGCAACGTGCAGAACAGCAAGCGGCTCAACCTCAACAGCCTGTCGTTCAACAACAGCAGCCAGTACAGCAAGAGCCAGAACCGAAAGCTGTAGAATGGGCGCGAAAAAATAAATGGTTTGGACAGGATGAAGCCATGACCGGTGCGGCGTATGCCATTCACAACCGGTTGGTAAATACGGAAAGTTATGATACAACTAGTGACGAATATTTTTCCGAATTGGATAGGCGTCTGAAGGATGCCTTCCCTGATAAGTTCAAACGGAAATCTAATTCATCTCCGGTTGCGGCTGTTACGAGCAGAGGCGCAACCAGTAAGAGAGTAAAACTCAACCAAGCACAACTTGATGTTTGCAAACGGTTGGGTGTCACTCCGGAGCAATATGCTCGATTCGTGGATGTCTAAGATGGTAGATAACAAGAAACCTTCAGCAGCCGCTCACGCCACACGAGAGACAGAAACTCGCAAAGCACAAGAACGGGAATATACTTATACCCCGCCCTCTCAACTGGATAGCCCACAAGCTAAACCTGGCATTGCCCATCGCTGGGTACGCATTTCACTCATGGGGTCTGACGATGACAGAAATATGTCGATGCGCAGACGCGAAGGGTGGGAAGTAGTACGCGCCGAAGAGCATCCAGAGTTTGTTGGCCCAGTTCATAGTGAAGGTCGTTTCACAGGTGTTATAGGTGTTGGCGATTTAATTCTGATGAAAATAGATGAGCGACAATTGGCTGCTAAAAGAAAGTTTATCGATCAAAAGACAGACCGATTACAAGCTGCCATGGACAGCAATCTATTTAGAGAAGAAGACCCGCGCATGCCTATCTCAGTGAACCGACAATCTCGTGTTGCAACTGGCGGCGGTTTGCGTTTTGACGACTAGCAAATTGCTGCCTCAATAGAAAGGCAAGCAAATGGCTGCACATGGGTTCAAACCCCTGCGGCATCTAGCCGGTGGCGAAGTTCGCACAAGCGAATACACCATTGATACCACTTACAGCACTGCTATCTTTACTGGCGATCCAGTGAAGTTAGTTGCTGACGGTGATATAGAGCTGGCTGCTGCTGGAAACACCATTCTTGGTATCTTCCAAGGTGTTTCCTATAAAGAAAGTAATGGTGAAGTGAAATTTTCACGACACTGGCCTGGTGCTGTATCCGGAGGTACGGACATCAAGGCACTCGTAATCGATGATCCTTTCGTGACGTATTCTGCGTTTGACGATGGTGACAGTGACTTTTTAACCGCAGCAGACGTTGGCACATCAGCCGACCATGTTGCAGGTTCTGGAAGCACAGTTACCGGTGTGTCTGGCGCAATGATCGATACGTCAGATGCGTCTGCAACAGCGGCAGGATTTAAGATCATTCGTCGTATAGACAGACCTGGCAATAGCTTTGGTACTGCCAACGGCAATCAAGTCGAAATTGAAGTGATGCTCAACGAGTCTTTCTTCAATAGCGGCACAGCAGGTATTTAGGGAGGTCTGAACAATGGCTGTTATTACTAGGTCAGACCACGCCAAATCTTTGGTTCCTGGTCTGCATGCACTATTCGGTCTTGAGTATGATCGATACGATGAGATGCACGAAAGAGTATTCGAAAAGAATACATCTCAACGTGCCTTCGAAGAAGAAGTTCTTTTAGTTGGGTTTGGCGCTGCGCCAACGAAGGCTGAAGGTTCTGCTGTGACTTTCGACGCTGCGCGGGAAAGTTATGTGTCACGTTACACAATGGAAGAAGTATCACTTGCTTTCTCCATCACGGAACAGGCACTCGAAGATAACCTCTATGAAGAGTTAGGTTCTCGTTACACCAAGGCTCTTGCACGTTCCATGGCTCACACAAAGCAAGTGAAGGCTATGAACATTTTCAACAATGCGTTTTCATCCGACCACAAAGGCGGTGACGGTGTTTCACTCGCAAACTCCTCTCACCCTCTTGCTACTGGCGCAACAGCAAGCAACACGTTTGCTACGCAAGTGGACTTGTCGGAAACTGCATTGGAAAATGCTGTCATAGACATTCATAACTTCACGGATGACCGTGAGCTTCCAATCTCTATAAACCCACGCATGTTGCTCATTCCGATTGAGTCACAGTTTATTGCAGAGCGGATCTTAAGATCTGAACTTCGCAGTGCAACTGCTGATAACGATCTGAATGCGCTTCGCTCAAAGGGAATGTTCCCTGGCGGTTACGAAATGTCTCCACACATTTCCGATACCGATAGCTTCTATGTCCTGACGGATTCTCCAGACGGACTGAAGTACTTTGAACGTATTGCAATGCAAACGTCTACCGAAGGCGACTTCGATAGCGGCAGCATGAAGTTCAAAGCCAGAGAGCGATATGCTTTTGGTTTTTCCGATTGGAGATCAGTTTACGCATCGCAAGGTGCATAACCATCCACTCCTGGCAGTGGGAGGGCTTCGGCTCTCCCAATGCTGCGGCTCTTATGAGTTTGGGAATACTCCCGCCTAATTTGAAAGGTTGCTAAAATGCCATTTTCTAATTTTCCTAACGGCTTTGCCAACGGTGTTGCTATCCGTGGCATGCCCATACTAAACGGCTACGGAGGAAATATCTTCTGGGTAGACTCCGGTAGCGGTTCCAATAATAACGACGGTACGCATGTCCGTCCTTACTCCACGCTGGATTTTGCTGTAGGCAAATGTACGGCGAACAACGGCGATGTAATTATTGTCAAAGCAGGTCACACCGAAACAGTTACGGCTGCTGGTGGTTTGGATCTCGATGTTGCTGGCATCACAATCATGGGTCTCGGTAATGGTTCAGATCGTCCAACTGTAAACTTCACAACTGCTGTCGGTGCAGACATGGATGTTGGTGCTGATAACATTACAATCAGCAACTTCCTATTCACTGGTGGTATCGATGCTCTCACCGGCCCTATCGATATTAATGCTGCTGACTTCACAATGTTGGACTGCGAAACAAAAGATGTAACTGGTCAAGCAACTGACTTCATCGTTGCTGACACAAACGCTAATCGCTTGATGATTGATGGATGGACACATCGCGGCGCTGCTGCTGCCGGTGGTGCTTCCGCACTTCAAATTGTTGGTGGCGACGGTGCAACAGTTCGAAACTTTTTTATCGACGGTAACTTCGATACAGCCGCGATTGAAAATGTAACAACCGCTGCAACAAACCTCACAATAAATGGTGGAGCAAATGGAAGTTACATCCGCAACAGAAATTCTGCTGATGTTTGTTTTACTGCTGTTGCTACAACAACAGGAAACGTTGGGCCGAACATTTATGCCCGCATAGCAGATAATGCTGCAAACATCACCGAAGCATTTGTCGGTGCAGATATGCAGTTCTTCCAGCCGATTGCCATCGCCAACGCTGATGGTGAAGTCGGTCTGAACACCAACATCACCGCCTCAACTGACGCTTAAAAAGGAGATTGATTATGCCAATGGGTAAAGGAACCTATGGTTCTAAAAGAGGCCGTCCACCAAAAAATGGAATGATGATGAACGGCAAGAAAAAGAACGGCGCTAAAAAAATGGCGATGAAAAAGCGGATGATGCGAAAGGCGTAAACTATGGCCGATACCGTTGCAAGCACCACTATTCAAGACGGAGTTCGTACTTCTGTATTACGTTTCACCAATGTCAGTGACGGCACTGGTGAAAGCGAAGTAGTAAAAGTCGATGCTTCAGCACTTGCTGCTATGACGAGTGGTTCCAAGAGCACTAACATCAAAATTATGCGATGCTGGTGGTCTATTAGCGGTATGGACGTAGACATGCTTTTTGATGCGTCAACAAATATACTGGCACTGTCACTCACCTCTGACGGTGCCGGTTATCTTGACTTCACATCATTTGGTGGATTGCCTAATACTGCGGGAAGTGGAAAGACTGGCGACATTCTTTTCACTACTCGTAACCATACCAGCGGCGATACATATACTATTATTCTGGAAGTTCAAAAGGGCTAAACTCAATGGCGACTTCTGGCACAACCTCTTTCAACCTCAGTGTTGATGAGTTGATTATTGAAGCGTATGAGCGCTGTGCGGTTCCCAGTCCAACTGGTCAACAACTGCGCAGTGCTCGACGTTCTCTTAACTTACTGCTTGCGGATCTGAACAACAGAGATCTGCATCTTTTCAAAAGAGCACAATCAACATTTAATACGGTTGCGTCACAAACAAGTTACACGCTGTCTGGCGCGGTGCTTGATGTATCTGACGTAACTGTTCATGCAGACGGTACAACCGGAAGTGAGATTTCTGTCGCAAGGCTGACGCAAAGTGATTATGCAGCGCTGCCAAACAAGACAACGGAAGCAAGACCTTCACAATATTACCTGGATAGAGAGCGCGATGCGCCGATACTATTTCTCTACACAACGCCGGACAAGGTATACAAAATCAACTATTATGCGTATAATCGCATCGAAGACGTTGGTGCATATACCAACACACTTGACGTACCGGTTAAGTTCTTACCGGCAGTCACAACCGGTTTAGCTTTTTACCTAAGTGAAAAAGTTGACGCCGCCAAAACCGCGTTATTTAAATCGCGCTACGATGAAGAAGTTCTCCGTGCCATCCAAGAGGACGAAGAACGAGCATCGCTTTTCTTAACTCCAAATTTGGCGGGAACTGGTTTTGCGGTACGCAGCGGGTAAGTATTCATACGGTTATTGTGACATTACAGGTGTTAGGGTTCCTTATCGGAAACTTCGAACTAACTGGAAGGGGCAGCGTGTTTCTCCCGAAGCGTTTGAAGACAAGCACCCTCAACTGACACCGGCTAAAGGCATTCACGATGCAATGGCTTTGAAAGATCCAAGACCCACTGATGGTTTTTCTGTTGGCTCAGTTACCAGCATCACAACGATTTTTCCTAATACCGCTGGCGGTGGAACGGATAACGTCTGATGGCAAACTTTACTACACTAAAAACAGACATCTCTGACTTCCTTGATAACAACAGTAGCGAGTTGACAGCGCAGCTTGATCAAATCATCGAGAATGCGGAAGACCAGCTTGCGGATGAAGTAACTGAAGATGCGTTCTTCGCAAAAGAAACAGGATCGCTTTCTATCGGTGACGATACAGTAAACAAACCGTCTACTGAAAGAGGCATTCGATATTTTCAGATTACCAGCGGTTCTACAATTATACAGCTTGAGCGAAGAGAACTTACATTTCTGCGAGAGTTTTTTAGCAGCACCAGTGATACTGGCACACCAAAATATTTTGGTGAATACGACGCTGATAATTTTTTGATAGCCCCCTCTCCTTCTGCTGCGCTTTCTTATGAGATTGGTTTTACTCAGAGATTACCAAGACTATCAACAGGAAACACGACGAACTTTTACACAACGAATGCCTATCAGCTTTTGCTGTATTGCTGTCTGCATCACGGCGCACTGTATGTCAAAAATCCAGAAGCAGCAGCGATGTACGGACAGTATTACGAGAGAGCGCTTGTCGGTATCAACCGGCGTTATGCAAGACAACAAATAACAAATGATAACGTGGCGAGTACATAATGGCAGATTCAGCTACCCCGATACTACGACTAAGAGATCAGGAATCAGGTGCAAACGACAGCCTCTGGGGAACTTTAACCGATGTAAATTTTACCTTGGTGGAGGATGCGGTTGCGGGTGTTCTTTCTAAAGACATCGGCGGCGCAGGAGATATAACGCTTACGTCAACAAACTTTGTGGCAGACGAAGCGCGGCATGCGGTGCTTGAACTGACAGGCACACTTACCGGCATCAGAAATGTTGTTATACCAAATGCGCAGAAAACATATTTTATAAACAACAAGACCGGCAACGAGTTTGCTGTCTTTATAAAAACATCCTCCGGCTCTGCCGTGGAGATTGCTTTCGGTAAAGATATTGTCTACTGCGATGGCAACAATGTCATAACGACATTACTGGGATCGTCGCTTGCTGATACGGTAACGCAGGTAAACAACGGAACGCTTTCGTCCATAGCTGCAAATATCGCTGCAATAAAAGGCGTGAATACGAATGAAGCAAATATTACAGCGGTAAGTGCCATAAATGCAGCTGTATCCAGTGTGGCAGCAAATGCCAGTAATATAAATGCGGCTGCTAATGCGGCCACAAATATCGCGGCGGCTGTCGCGGAACCACTCGCCAGTAATATTAACAGTGTGGCCGATAATGAAAGTAACGTAAATTTGGTGGCCGGTGCAAAAACGAATATCGATACCGTAGCCGGACAAATTAGCCCGACAAATAATATATCCACCGTGGCAGGTATACAGTCTGCTGTATCTTCTGTGGCGTCAAAAGTTACAGACGTAACAAGTTTCAATCTTGTTTACCATGGCGCTGCCAGTTCAGATCCGTCAGCTAGATCTGACAGTTCTAGCCTCCAGGCAGGAGATCTTTATTTCAACACCTCAGACAATGTGTTGGAGGTTTATACAGGAAGTGCATGGCAAGCAGCCGCATTAGACAGTAGCGCTTTTGCTTCTTCTGATTTGCAGTTGAGTAACAGCACCCAGCACAACATCCTTGTAGCAGATGGCACAAACTTTGAGTCAGTTTCTGTCGGATCGTTATCTGAAATATCTACAGTTGCTAACGATGATTTGTTTCTTGCAATAGATACTTCTGGTGGTGGACTGAAAAAGATTACAAGAAGTGCGTTAGTCGCTGGTCTTGCAACTTCATCAGCTATAACGGAAATATCTCAGGATGGTACGCCCCAGCTAGGCGGTAATCTTGATATGAACGGCAATGATATTGTAACCACATCAAATGCTGACATTGATCTTGCTCCAAACGGTACAGGGAAGGTTGTTGTCAAAGGTAACGACAACCAGGGTGCAATTGTTCTAAACTGTGAAAATAATTCACATGGTCAAACGATAACAGCACAAGCACACAGCGCGGGTGTAACAAACGTATTGACATTACCTGCTGGCGGCAACCAGGAACTGGTCGGTACATCAGCAACACAAACTTTGAGCAACAAAACACTTACTGAACCAAAGTTTGCCGATGCCGGATTTATAGCTGACGCGAATGGCAACGAGATGGTTGTGTTCCAAACAACGTCTTCTGCTGTCAATGCACTCGAACTTACCAACAGCGCGACAGGCAATGCAATTACGTTAGGTGCATTCGGTAGCGACTCAAACATCGATATTGATCTCACGCCAAAAGGTACAGGTGAAGTAAACATTGGAGCCTCCAATTTAAATTACGGCGGTACGGCGGTTACCTCAACTGGCGCTGAACTTAATTTAGTAGGCGGCTCAAGCGCAGGAACAATTGTAAATAGTAAAGCTGTAATCTACGGATCAAGCGGCGAAGTAAACGCGACAACCTTACAAATAGCAGGAACTTCTATTACTGCATCTGCGGCTGAAATTAATAAACTTGCTAGTCTCTCAACCACTGCCGCTGAACTTGGGCATGTCAATGGGGTGACATCTGCAATTCAAACTCAACTCAACGCAAAGGCTACGACAGGCAAGGCGATAGCTATGGCGCTGGTCTTTGGTTAGTTAATAGAAAGGTTATAAAATGGCAGCACCTAATCTCGTCAATGTCGCTACCATCTCGGCAAAATCTGCCACGGCATTGCTCACCGGAACGTCGGCAACAGAAGTGGTAAGTAACGCCGCTTCATCAGGCAAGGTGTTTAAGATAAACAGCCTGGTAATATCTAATGTAGATGCTTCAGCAGCAGCCACAATTACTGTCGGTATTTATCCTCAAGATGACATCGGTGGTACTGCCGTCGTGTACGCAAACGCAGTGTCTGTAGCACCAAATTCATTTTTAGTCGTGATCGACAAAAACACTGGACTCTATCTTGAAGAAGACAGATCACTTGGTGTTACTGCAAGTGCTGCAAATGATCTCACCTATACAGTTACATACGAAGAACTATCGTAAGCAGGTCGATGAGGGTTGTTGGCAACATAGCTTCTGACTCAGAGGTAGTAGCAACGGCATCTGGTGCTATAACAGCAGGTAAGCCAGTTATAGTTAATGCTGATGGTAC
>MDTG01116913.1_pt1 | contig 31776 bp, 22 predicted proteins | sample 811421 | NCBI WGS metagenome assembly MDTG01 (sample SAMN05326645, study PRJNA326480) | marine metagenome | isolation source: seawater | place: Pacific Ocean: South East | collected 2011
CCCACGTTCAGTTATTACTTTTGAAGACTATCCTGTCACAGGCGATACTTGGAATGGTGATTCAGGTCAAATTGCATCTATAGTTGCTGATCCTGACACAAGTACAGGAGATCACGGAAACGTTGGTAAAATGGAATTAACTGCAGAAGGAAACCCTTGGCAAAACTCTCAATTGAGTCTAGCTGGCGGTACTTATGCCGTTAATTTACTAGATGGTACTTCCAAGCGAGTAACATTCGAGATGTGGAGTGAAACAGCTACTTGTGGACTTCTTAAATTTGAGCAAGGTCTCAATGGTGCAGGCGACAAAGAGCTTGCATTTAATGTTTCTGGAAACGGATGGGAAACAATTACTGTTGATTTTCTTGGTGGAGCACATGATGGTTCTGCTGTTAATGGAGAATACAACAAGATAGTTTTATTCTTTAACTACTGTGATGCTGCAGGTAACCCAACTGGAACAGCTCCAGATGTACGTTATATTGATAACATTAGTTATTTACAAGGTACTTACAATGAGCCAACTGCAGTACCTGGTGTTTGTGCTCCAGTTCCTGCTCAAGCAGAGGCAGATGTCCTTTCAGTATTTAGTGATACATATTCAGTTAATATTGCGACAAACACAAATCCAGGGTGGGGTCAAGCTACCAATGCTTCGGTAGTTCAAATTGGACCTGATAGTGATTGTAATACCCTTCAATATGAAGGATTGAATTATCAAGGATTGGAATACACAAATAGTGATGTTTCAACAATGGATTATGTTCACCTTGATTATTTTACTTATGATTCAACTGATATAAGATTTTCTTTAATCAGTCCGGGTGCTGAAAATCCTTATGACATTGGTACTGAGTTAGGAATAACTACTGGACAGTGGGTAAGTGTTGATATACCATTAACGCACTTTACTGCTCCTGACCTAACTAATGTTTTCCAATTCAAAACAGAAGGTAATGGAGATGTATTTTTAGATAACTTATATTTCTGGAGTATAGCTGATACCACTGCACCAGTTATAACTTTAGTAGGTGACAATCCACAGACATTAACTGTAGGAGATGCTTACACTGAATTAGGTGCTACTGCGTCTGATGATACAGATGGTGATATTTCATCAAGTATTGTAATAGATGCTACTGCAGTTGATACAGCGACTGCTGGGTCTTACTCAGTAACTTATAATGTATCTGATGCAGCTGGGAATACAGCTACTGAAGTAACTAGAACAGTTAATGTTGAGGCTTTACCGCCAAATGATTCAGACTCTGAATCATTTTGTGCAACTGGCACTGATGCAGCTCCTACAACCATAACATTAACTCCTGATGATTTAACTGTAAATAATGGAGCTAATTTACTTTCTGTTTCAGTCACATCTGGTACTATAGGTTCAGCTACTTGGGTAGGAACTTGGTATAATGCTAACCTTACCGTAACTGGTGGTGTTTCTGACGGTGTAACTGCTACGGGACTTGCAGAAATGGCAGGTTTAGATATTACTGGATTTACTTCGGTAACAATGACTTCTGTTGACTTAGATAATTATGCAGATAGCATTACAATGTGTCTTAATCTTTCAGTTACTTGGGCATTGCCAATTGTAGATGGAGATGAGGCTGTTTGTGCAACTGGCCCTGATGCAGCTCCTACAACCATAACATTAACTCCTAATGATTTAACAGTTAATGAAGGTCAAGAAATTACTGCTGTCTCAGTCACATCTGGTACTATAGGATCAGCTAGTTGGGTAGGAATTTGGTATAATGCTAATCTTACTGTAACTGGTGGTGTTTCTGACGGTGTAACTGCCACTGGACTCGCAGAAATGGCAGGTTTAGATATTACTGGGTTTACTTCTGTAACAATGACTTCTGTTGACTTAGATAATTATGCAGATACTATTACAATGTGCTTAAATTTAAGTGTTTCTTATGTAGAGCCTTCTTGTACTACACCAACAGATTTAACTGTTTCAGGTATTTCTGCAAGTGGAGCAGTAGTTAGTTGGGTTTCTGATGGTACACAATTTATGATTGAAATTCAGCCTGCTGGTTCCCCACAAGGAACTGCTGGTGGATACGTAATAGGAGATGTAGAAGCTTACACAGCTACAAGTGTTGATTTAACTGGATATCTATCCGATAACACTTCATATAGTATTTATGTAGTTAATGTTTGTGGAGATGTAAATAGTAGTTGGTCTGATCCAGTTTCATTTACAACTCTGGCATTGCCTACTGTTCCTGACTATGTTAACGACTTTAGTACTTATCCAGGAGATTTATGGAGTGAAGCTCAGGGATCTCCAACTACTGGATTGACTGGAGTAACAACTTCATTTTGGGGGTCTGATGGTTTTGCAAATAATGGTTTCAGTGGAGCTGCGAGAATGAATATTTATTCAACTGGTAGAGACGAATGGCTAATATCGCCAACCTTTGATTTAAGTGCAATGGATTATTTCTTGAATTTAGATGCAGCAGCAACTGAATATGCTAGTTCAACATTAGATGCTGTTTGGGGAGTTGATGACTTTGCCGCTTTATATGTAACTACTGATGACGGTGTGACATGGACTGAATTATATAGATGGGATGGAGAAAATAATCCTGGAGCACAAGGTGCTGTGATGCCAGAAATACTTTTAACTGGATATACAACTGCTAAATTTGGAATTTATGCAGAAAGCACTGTAAGCAATGAAGACATTGACTTCTTCGTAGATAACTTTAGTATCACTGCTGAATCGCAAGCACCTAGTTGTTTTGCACCAATAAGCTTAAGTGTTTCTAATGTTACAACAACAGGAGCAGTAATTAGTTGGACTTCAGATGGCTCACAATTTATGATTGAAATTCAGCCTGCTGGTTCACCACAAGGAACTGCTGGTGGATATGTTATAGGAGATGTAGAAGCTTATACAGCCACAAGTGTTGATTTAACTGGATATCTGACAGCAGGTACTTCATATGATATATACGTAGTTAATGTTTGTGCTGCTGATAGCTCAAGTGAATATTCAGGTCCAGTAACATTTACTACTCCTAATGAGGCTGCTTGTGGTGAAACTGTAGTTTACGAGCAGGTTGCTAATGGGGATTATACTGTAATCCTGTCAGGCGGTAACCCAGCTTCTGTTACTATAAATGCAGTTATGGAAAATGATTATGACTACATATATGTTAGGGATGGTGCTGGAACTTTATTAAACACAGATCAAAATACAGGTCCGTTTATTGATGCAACATATACATCCACAGATGGTACAATATCTGTGAATGTTACAAATGATGTTTCAATTCAAAATGGAGAAGTAAGCATGGCATTCTCATGTATACCTACTGATACTACGGCTCCAGTTATTACACTAACAGGTGATGAAGTAGTAGAATTATTCTTTGGTGATTCTTACACAGACGCTGGAGCAAGTGCTTCAGATGATATTGATGGAGACCTTACAGAAAGTATTGTTGTAGGTGGTGATACAGTAGATACATTAACAGTTGGAACATATGTAGTTACTTATAATGTATCTGATGCTGCAGGAAACCCTGCAATTGAAGTTACAAGAACAGTTAATGTTACGATAGATTCAATAAGATCTATAATCACTTTTGAAGACTATCCTGTTACAGGCGATACTTGGTATGGTGATTCAGGTCAAATTGCATCTATAGTTGCTGATCCTGACACAAGTGGAGGAGATCATGGAAACGTTGGTAAAATGGAATTAACCGCAACAGGGCAACCGTGGCAAAACTCTCAATTGAACCTAACTGGGGGTACTTATGCTGTTAATTTATTAGATGGTACTGCTAAGCGTGTGATCTTTGAAATGTGGAGTGAAACAGCTACTTGTGGACTTCTTAAATTCGAGCAAGGTCTCAATGGTGCAGAAAACAAAGAGCTTCCATTTAATGTTTCTGGAACCGGATGGGAAACAATAGTTGTTGACTTTACAGATGGAGGACATGATGGCTCAGCTGTTAATGGAGAATATAATAAGATAGTTTTATTCTTTAATTATTGTGATGCTGCAGGTAACCCAACTGGAACAGCTCCAGATGTACGTTATATTGATAACATAAGTTATTTACAAGGTACTTTCAACGAGCCTCCATTTAACCCTGGCCCAGCGCCAATACCTACAGCCGCTGCTGAAGACGTGATTTCTATTTACAGTGATACATATACTCAGGGAGTTACATCGTTTAATGTAAATCCTGGATGGGGTCAAGCTACATCCTTAAATCAAGTTACTGTTGCTGAAGGTGACCAAGTTATTTTCATGGAGAATTTGAATTACCAAGGTCACACGTTTGATGCTGTTGATTTATCTTCTATGACTCATGTTCACTTTGATTATTATAATAATGGAGTCCCTTTTGGTAGCTTACCATTCTCAATTATCAATACTTCTGTTCCTGGTGGAACTGTAGAGCAAGCTGTTACTACAGATGCTTCAACGGTTGACACTTGGGTTCAAGTAGATATTGCACTTTCTGAATATACCAATATGGTAGATTTATTAGATGCTATTGATCAATTAAAGTGGGGTGATGCTAATGGAGGATCGATTTACATTGATAACTTGTACTTCTATTATGATGCAACAGCTGGTCTTGATGACTTAGGAATCGCTGAATTTAATTATTTCCCGAATCCGGTGAACGACATCCTAACGATAAATGCACAAAGTAATATTAAAGATATAACAGTTTATAATATGCTTGGACAAATCGTTATACGTCAATCACCAAACGTAAGTAATTGTACAGTAGATATGTCTACCATACAAACTGGTGCTTATTTTGTACAAGTTTCAATTGGAAATTCCATCGAGACTGTACGAGTGTTGAAAAAATAATTTTATCAACATATAAACTAAAAACTCCGCTTCGGCGGAGTTTTTTTATAACTAAGTTTGAAAGTCTAATTCAAATTCATTGTTTAAATTTGTGGATATGATTGCAAGTGATTTTTCTTTTATCATCCCTGTTTATAACCGACCTGAGGAAATAAGGGAATTGTTAGAAAGCTTTTGTGAACTAGATTCTCCTAAGACTTTTGAAATTGTTATTATTGAAGATGGTTCTAGTTTAGATGCTCGCCTAATTGTTGAGCATTTCCAGTCTAAACTTAAGATTAAATATTTTTATAAAGAAAATTCTGGTCCAGGTCAGTCACGAAATTATGGAATGGAAAGGGCTAAGGGGCACTATTTTATTATTTTAGATTCTGATTGTATACTTCCTAAAAATTATTTATCAGAAGTTATATCCTTTTTAAATAAATCTTATGTAGATTGTTATGGAGGTCCGGATAGAGCAAAATATAATTTTTCTGAATTACAGAAAGCTATTAATTTTTCGATGACTTCGTTATTAACAACAGGTGGAATAAGGGGAGGAGATAAAGAAATTGAAGGTTATGAACCTAGAAGTTTTAATATGGGAATCTCAAAAGAAGCCTTTTTAGCATCAGGGGGCTTTGGTAATATACATCCTGGTGAGGATCCTGATTTATCCATTAGATTAAAAGCTATAGGATATAAGTTAAGTTTAATTTCTAAGGCTTATGTTTACCATAAAAGACGCCTTAATTTTGAAACTTTTTTTATTCAAGTTTATAAATTTGGACAAGTTCGACCAATATTGAACAAATGGCATCCTCACTCACGAAAATTAGCATATTGGTTCCCATCGTTTTTTTTAATTTTATTTATATTAAGTTTATTATTACTATTGTTATTTAATTTTAAATGGGGTCTTTATTTATACGCAGTATATTTTTTAGTAATATTTATAATGGCTTTGAATTCTATTTCAAATGTTATTGCTAGTATTTTGTGTATACCTGCAGTTTTAATTCAGTTTTCAGGTTATGGGATTGGTTTTTTAAAATCCTTTTTTAAATTAAAAATTTCTAAAAAATCAGAAACTAAACTATTTCCAAAACTATTTTTTAAATCAATATGATAAAAAATATAAAGAATTTTTTACTGAACCTAATACATTTTAAACACTTAAATATTCTTGTTTTATTTCTGTTTTTTGCTTTTACAGTTTCAATTATTTCTAAATTATCTAACCAAGTAACTCAAACTTTCCAAGTTGAATTAATACCAAAAAATTTATATTCAACAGAAATATTAACAGAAAATTCTTCTAAATATGTATATGTTACTGTAAAGGACCAAGGATTTAATATGCTTAAATACGCATTTGAAGATTTGAAAGCTGATGTGGATTTTAATAACTTAGAAAAAGATACCTCAACATATTATTGGACTAAAAATTCTAATGGTTTTAACTTATCTACAATTTTCAATGATGTTATTGAAATCAAAGATATTTCTCCCAGCATTATTTCTTTTACTTATGATATTCAATCAATTAAAAAGGTTCCAGTTATTGTTAGCGCTGATATTGAATTTGCACTTGGCTATAATTTAGTAAATCCTTTAGAATCTAAGCCAGATTCTATTACAGTTGTTGGGCCAAAAATTATAATTGATACTATTTCGAGCATTTTTACAAAAAATCTAAAATTTAATGAACTTAAAGAAAATATCAATACTTCTGTTGAGCTGAAAAATTTAAATAAATTAAAATTCTCTAATACATCAGTTAAGGTTTTAGGGAAGATTGATAAATTTACAGAAGGTAAATTAAACGTTCCTGTTAGTGTAATTAATTTACCACCAAATTATGGAATATCTATTTTTCCTAAAGTAGTACCTGTAATATTTTATGTAAATCTTAGCGACTACAATTCTATTAAACCTTCTGATTTTATAGTTGAATGTGATTTTAATAAAATGGAAACAAGTGGTAACCTACTTATACCACGATTGGTTTCTTTTCCGGAAATTATTAAAGAAGCTTCAATTCAAGTTAGTAAATTAGAGTTCGTAATGATAAAAAAATAATGACTAAGGTACTTGGGCTTACTGGAGGTATTGGTAGTGGTAAAACAACTGTATCTAAAATGTTTTCAGATTTAGATGTACCGGTATATAACGCTGATTATGAAGCTAAAAAATTGATGCAAAACTCTTTAGGTTTAAAGGATCAAATTATAAATTTACTTGGTGATAACGCCTACAAGAATAATGTTTTAAACAAGAATTTCATCTCTAAAAAAATATTTAAAGATGCTTCCCTTTTACAAAAAATTAATTCAATAGTACATCCTGCTGTTATAGATCATTATAAAAATTGGTTTTCTGCTCAAGATTCAGTTTATGTGGTTAAGGAAGTAGCTATTTTATTTGAGATTAATTCCCAGAAAAATTTTGATTTTATATTAACAATCACCGCACCAAAATCACTTAGAATTCAAAGAATTATTAAGAGGGATAAAAAATCTATAAAAGATATTGAGGCAATAATGTCAAACCAGCTTCCAGTATATAAGCAGTTAAGTAATTCCGATTTTGTGATTCACAATAACGCTATAAATGAAACACGAAAAAGGGTTTGTGATATACACAATAAAATAATTAAAAAATCTATTATCTCTTAATTTTTTAACATTTTAGTTAATAGCAAGTTAAAAACTATTAAAATATTCTTTAAATATTTAATTTTGTTGTGTGAGTAAATTGGTCTTTTCAATATTGGTGATTCTTATGAGTTTATCACTCATCGGAATTATTTTTGTTCAGGCTTATTACATAAATAATATACTCCAAATTAAAGAAAAGCAAGATGTTGTTATTATAACATTAATGTCTCTTCTATTTACATTAATAATCATTGTTGGTTACATGAGTGCGGTCTATCAATTAATAAAACAACGTAAAATTTCGCAAATGAAATCAGATTTCATTAATAATATGACCCATGAATTTAAAACTCCTATAGCAACAATTAACCTAGCGCTTGATGCCATCAAAAATCCAAAAATCTTCAATAATAAAGAAAAGGTATCGAATTATATTTCTATCATAAAACATGAGAATAAGCGTATGAATGCTCAAGTAGAAAATGTTTTGCGTATCTCTAAACTTAGAAAGAAACAATTAAATATTAGTAAAGATAGGTTAGAACTACACGATTTGATTCAAGATGCAATTACTCATGTAGAATTAATTGTTCAAAATCGTCAAGGTTACATAAAAACAAATTTTAAAGCTTCTAAGTCGTCTATTCTTGCTAACGATTCATATTTCACTAATGTTATAGTTAATATTTTAGATAACGCAGTAAAATATTCTGAAGGACCACCAAAAATTGACATTTTAACTGAGAATATTGGAAACAATGTTTTTATGTCTATTAAAGACCAGGGGATAGGAATTAGTAAATCCGCTCACAAACGTGTATTTGAAGAGTTTTACAGGGAACATACTGGAAATGTTCACAATGTTAAGGGCCATGGCCTTGGCCTTGCTAATGTCAAAAGAATTATTGATAATCATCAAGGTACAATATCTCTTGAAAGTGAGAAGGGGAAAGGAAGTATATTCACAATAAAATTACCACTAATAACATAATAAAATGGAAGAAATAACAAAACGTATTTTACTCGTAGAAGATGATCCAAATTTCGGTATTGTTCTTAAAGAATATTTGACTATTAATAACTACGATGTAGTTTTAGCCAAAAATGGTATGGAAGGTTTTGAAAAATTTAAAAAATCTGACTTTCACCTCTGTATCTTAGATGTGATGATGCCATATAAGGATGGTTTTACATTAGCTCAAGAGATTAGAGAAAAAGATAAAGATGTTCCAATTATTTTCCTAACAGCAAAATCTCTTAAAGAAGATGTTTTAAAAGGTTATAAAGTAGGTGCTGACGATTATCTTAATAAACCTTTTGATAGTGAGGTTTTGTTATTGAAAATTAAGGCTATTATTCAAAGAAAAACAGTTGAAAGTATTGCTGATAGTAAACAGTTTGAATTTGAAATTGGCAGTTTTAAATTAAATTCTAAGCTTAGATTTTTAACCCAAAATGAAACTCAAATTAAACTTTCACCAAAAGAAAATGAACTTTTGAGATTATTGGCTCTTCATATTAATGATCTTATGCCAAGAGAAATTGCTTTGACAAAAATTTGGAGAGATGATAACTACTTTACATCAAGGAGTATGGATGTTTACATAGCAAAGCTGAGAAAATATTTAAAACTTGATCCTAAGGTTGAAATCTTAAATATACATGGTGAAGGATTTAGATTAGTCATTAACGAATGAATTAACTATCAATACTATATTTCACTTGAGATAAAATCTTTTCAAAAGGGGTTAGATAATTAAACCAGTTTATATTTTCTTGTTTTTTAAACCATGTTAACTGTTTCTTGGCAAAACGTCGACTGTTTTTTTTAATTTCTTCTACAGTATTTTCTAGAGTAAGTTTACCTTCAAAGTACTCAAACATTTCTTTATATCCAACTGTGTTTAATGCATTAACCCCTTTATATTTATAGACTAATCTTGCCTCTTCTTCAAGACCATTTTTTAACATTTGATCAACCCGATGGTTAATTCTATCATAAATAACAGTCCTATCAGCTTCTAAACCAATATTAATAATGTTAAAATCTCTAACTAATTTTTGCTTATTTAAATATGAACTGTAAGGATACCCACTTTCTCTGAAAACCTCAAGCGCTCTAATAATTCGGTGTGAATTATTTAAATCAGTTCTTGAATAGGTAAGTGGATCAACAAGCTTAAGTTCTTTTCGCAAATTTTTAATTCCTTTTATTTTAAGTTCTAAGTTTAAACTCTCACGTACTTTTGGATTAACATCCGGAAAAATATCTAAACCTTTTAAAATTGAATTAATGTAAAGTCCTGAACCACCAACTAAAATTAAAATTGAATATTTTTTATAAAGTGTTTCAATTCGTTTGATTGCATCTTTTTCAAACTTTCCTACATTATAATTTTCAGTTATGGATTTGTGATGAATAAAATTATGTGGAATTTTTTTAAGCTCTAAAGCTGATGGAGAAGCTGTTCCAATTGGTATTTCCTTAAAAAATTGTCTAGAATCAGCTGAGATGATTTCGGTTTTGAAATATGTTGCTAATTTTAAGCTTAGCTCTGTTTTTCCAATTGCTGTTGGCCCGACGATTGAGATAAGAAATTTACTCATGACTTAATTATGAACCACATTAATTTAGAAAAATTTTAATTAATCAATATCTATATAATTTCTTGACACACTTCAAAAGTAGTAAAACTTTAGTCATTTAGGTGGATCACTTTTAAACTTTTATTGCGCCTTATGTGGCTTTGAAGAATATGTTGTGCATCTTTATTATGCTCTAAAGGGATAATGAGTGTTGATAGAATATCTATATTAGTTATTTGATGGTTTAGATTATAATACGTGTAGCCCCTTAGAACTCCTTTTTCAATCCAAATAGCACTGCGTTCATCAACAGCCCGGCCTTTATCAATAATTAAAATATTTTCAGATTGAAAAGAATAAAAATTTATCATTTCACTCGCTCTCATATTATAACTCTCGACTGACTCTTTATTAATGCAGGCTCCTTTACATTCTTTAATTGTATAACTAAAGCAACTGCCTCTAGTTTTATATATACCACATAATTTTTGACATAAATTGTATCTAATAGTAATTTTATTAATAAATTTTTTTCCACTTAAAACATTAGAAAAAGTAATTATAGGTTTATCATTTTCTTTAATTTTTGTAACCTTAAGGTTTATATACCCATATTTATCTTTGAAACTAAAAAGACCATGTGTAAAAATAGTTTTTCTTAAAGCTCGGTTATATTTTGGTTTATGGAATTTTATTTCAGAACTCTCTTTCAGAAGGGCTAATAATTCACTTCCAGTTTTCTCAAATGAAACCGCTGAAACTTCAATTTGAATTTTTTTGGATTTAGTATTATCTCCCACAAAGTGTTGATTAATTCTACTTTTTATGTTTTTACTTTTTCCAATATAGATTATATCTCTTTCGTTGTTATACATATAATAAATACCCGTATCGGATGTGAGAGACTCAATAATCTTTTTCAATTTTGGTTCTAATTGTCGTCTAGGTTCAAGTCGTATCAATCCTTTGACAATTTGTTTGTCAATATCTCTGTCGAGGAGTAATTCAAATAATTTTACTGTTGCTTTAGCATCACCTGAAGCTCGGTGACGGTCACTCATTGGAATTCCCAATGAACGAACTAACTTTCCAAGACTGTATGACGCAAGATCAGGAATAATTTTTTTAGATAATTCGACAGTGCATAAATTTTTCCGTTCATAAAAAAAGCCTAGGCGTTCAAATTCTAGTTTAAGGATTCTGTAATCAAATTTTGCATTGTGAGCTACAATGATACAATTATCAGTAATTTCAACTATTCTTTTGGCAATTTCAAAAAATTTTGGTGCACTTCTCAACATTTTATTAGAAATGCCTGTAAGATTTACTACATAGGGCTGAATATTACGATTGGGATTAACTAAACTAATAAATTGATCAACAATATTTTTACCATCATATTTATATATAGCAATTTCTGTGATGCCCTCCTCATTATATTTCCCTCCTGTGGTTTCTATGTCTAATATTGCATAAATATCTCTAATTTCTAGATCCAAATATGTGACTACCAATACGAATCATAGTACTTCCACAATCAATAGCAATCTTATAATCTCCGCTCATTCCCATTGAAATTATATCCATTTCATTCTTATTTTTTTTTAATCTATCAAAGTATAAACTTAATTTTTTAAACTCTTTATTGATTTGTCCTTCATCAGCTACAAAACTTGCCATACCCATAAGCCCTCTAATTTTAATATTTTCAAAATCATCTAAAGAAATCAAGGTCTCTGCATCTTCAATCGACATTCCAAATTTATTATTATCATCTGAAATTTTTATTTGTAATAAGCAATCTATAATCCTATTATTTTTTTTCGCATGTTTATTAATTTCAGATAATAATTTAAAGCTGTCGACACCATGAATTAAACTTACAAATGGAGCTAAATATTTCACTTTATTTCGTTGTAAATGACCAATCATATGCCACTTTACATCTTTTGGCATTTGTAGTTGCTTTATTGTCATTTCCTGAACTTTATTCTCCCCAAAAATTCGCTGCCCAGCATCATATGCCTGCATAAGTTCACTTACAGGTTTAGTTTTTGAAACTGCCACCAGAACTACATTTGATGGTAGAGAAGATTTTAAATGATAAAGTTTATCTTTTATTTTCATTTTACAACTCATAAATAGTTAAACCATTTCTTAATTTTGGTAAAATATAGGTACTTTTTGGGGGCATTGATAAGTTTGCATCAGCAATTTTTTTAATTTGATCTACAGTAACTGCTTTTAAGCCAAAACCAATAGTAAAGTTTCCTTTATCTACTTCTGTTTTTATTGATTCCATATTATCACTTCTGTGTGAATAATAAATAATTTTATTTGTTGTAATATTTTTAATTCCCAGAATAGGTTTTAAAATTTCTTCTTGCAAGATATGTGCATCTAATTTGTATAGAAGTGAAGGTAATTTAATTTGATTTTTTAATAAAGACAATGAATAAAGTTGCTTATTCATGTACATAAAAAATCCGAATTTTTTTTGACATGCATTAAATGATTTGTGAGCTTTTACTTTAAATTTTTCTTTTAATCTATCTAAAAGTACTTCTTTTGATATTCCATTTAAATTAGTTAAAATCCTATTATATTCTTGAATTTTCAATTCATTTTCAGGGATTAAAAAAGCCATAACATATTTTGCTTTCATATTGTTTTCTTGCTCAGATAAAAGCTTTGAGGATGCAATTCTGTGATGTCCATCAGCAATATAAAGGCTTTTTATTTTATTAAACTCTTTAGAAAATTCTTTTATTTCTGATTTATTATGGACATACCATAATTTTTGCGTTTCATTTTCATTGAAATCAATACTAGACGTTGGCGGTTTTTTTTTGACGTTTTCTATTAATTTAGAAAGCATATTCCAACTTTGGTATGTCAATAATACTGGGTCTGAATTAAAACGTATTATTTTTAAATAGTTTTTAAAAATCAATTCCCTAGATTTTAATGTTTCTTCATGTTTTTTTATAATACCATTTTTATGATTTGAAATAGAAGCAGCTGCGACTACACCAGTAAACGTATCTTGGCCTGATGAAATTTCTTGTATATAAAAACCAGGTATTTTATCTTTAACTACTAGACCTAATTTTTTAAATTTTTGATATTCATTCTTTACCTTTAGATAACGAGAGTTTTGGGAAATTTCTTTTTCAGGAAATATATTTTCTTTAATGATATTAAAAAAAGAATTTGGATTTATTTCTAGAATTTCATGAATTTCATTTTTTTTATAAAACTCGAAAGACTTTGTGCTAAATTCTTTTTCAATTTTAGCTTTAGCTCTTACTGCGCAAAATGGTTTTATAATTCTCATATTTAATTAGCTTAATTAAGCTAATAGTTATATTAAAAACAGTCAATAATTTGATGAGCAAGTTTAAGTGCATTCGCCCCATCTCTCAAAGTAACGGTTGGGTTTTTATTATTTTTAATTGATTCTGCAAAAGCTTCAAGTTCATCCAAAATAGCATTATTATGCTTTATTTCAGGGTTTTCAAAATAAATTTGTTTTTTTATTCCCTCAGCATTTTGTAAAATCATATCAAAATCTCCAGGATATTCTTGAGCATTTTTCATTTTTACTACTTCTGTTTTTTTATCCAAAAAATCTACACTGATATAAGCATCTTTTTGGAAAAAGCGACTTTTTCTCATATTTTTTAAGGAAATACGACTTGCTGTTAGATTAGCAACACACCCATTTTCAAACTCAATGCGGGCATTTGCAATATCCGGTGTTTCACTAACAACACTTATGCCGCTAGCCTGGACTGATAGTACCGCTGATTTAACAACACTTAGAATAATATCTATATCATGAATCATCAAGTCTAGTACAACAGGTACGTCAGTTCCTCTTGGGTTAAATTCAGCTAACCTGTGAGATTCAATAAACATAGGGTTTTTAATTTCTGATTGAATTGCTTTGAAAGCTGGATTAAAACGCTCAACATGCCCAACTTGTCCTCTCAAGTTATTTTCAGATACTAATAGTCTGATATGTTCTGCTTCTTCTACAGTGTTTGTAATTGGTTTTTCAATAAAAATATGCTTTCCCTTTGTAATAGCTTTAATAGCGCAATTGTAATGTGATAAAGTTGGAGTTACTATATCTACAACATCAACTGCGTCAATTAGTGAATCCAAGTTTTTAAAATATGAATAATTAAATTTTTTTGAAATATTCTCTCCATTTGCAATATCAGGATCGTAAAAACCAATAAGTTCATATTCTTCTGATTTTTCAAGTAATTTTAAATGAATTTTACCAAGATGACCCGCACCTAATACTCCTATTTTAAGCATAAAAAATAATTTTTAACAAAATTAAATATTTTAACTCTATTCTGAATAAATAAATTTAAAACATTTGTTTTATAAATTCTTTTACGATTTGGTCTGAATCTCAATTTTCTTTACTTAATTTTGATGATATAATTTATGAAATTGATCGATTCATTTAAACATAAAGGGCTACGCCAGCAACTTGTAGAAGATTTAATTTCTAAAGGGATAAAAAATAACACTGTATTACAAGCCATAAAAACTGTTCCAAGACATTTGTTTATGGATTCTATTTTTTTAGATCATGCATATCAAGACAAGGCTTTTCCTATAGCAGCTAATCAAACTATATCGCAGCCATACACGGTAGCATACCAAACTGAACTTTTGGAAGTCGAAGAAAATCATAAGATTTTAGAAATTGGGACTGGCAGTGGATATCAAACAGCTATTTTGTGTTTACTCAAAGCTGAGGTTTACAGTATTGAGCGGCAATTAGAATTATTCAAAAAGACAAGTATTTTCTTGCCAAAAATTGGCTACATACCTAAACGTTTAATATTTGGAGACGGATATCAAGGATTAAAAATTGAGTCTCCATTTGACAGAATTCTTGTTACTGCTGGTGCTCCTACAGTTCCAAAAAAGTTATTATCACAGCTCAAAATTGGAGGGCGTTTAGTTGTCCCTATTGGACTCGAGGAACAAGTAATGACTCTTTATATTCGTACAAGTCAAAAGGTTTTTGAAAAACAAGAATTTGGGAATTTTAAATTTGTTCCAATGTTGGAAAATAAGTCTTAAAAACTTAATCCAAACATCAACGCCTCATTTCTTTTTCCATTAACTTGAGACAATACATAATCTAACCTTAGAAACCGATATTTTTTCCATCCTAAATTTGAGATACCTATATTAAATTCATTGTAGGGGTATTTGCCAATTCTAGAAATTCCATGTAAACCTAAAATTAAATTGTAGTTTAACTTATTAATATATGGTATTTTACCTAAAATATAACCTTTAAAATTATGTTCCGAGTGATATTCAAAATAATCACCTGAAGTACTATAATCATAATAAGCTAAATTTTTAAAACTACTTAAATAATTTGCGTTCAACTTGGTGTATGTTTGGTTGCCATTAAAGTGTTTATAGTCAATGAAGGATAACGTTTTATTTTCAAAAAATGTACCTGCTAATAAATTATATTTGTATATACCAATAGATTTTAAGTTGACTCTTTGTTGAATTCTGAAGTGTAGATGATCGAAATTATAGTCTGGAATACTACTATTAAATCCTTTTGTGTAATCTAAAAATAACTTTGGATACTTAGAACTAGTTATGTTTACTTTAACATCAGGATAAGTCATAAACTTTTCACCAAATCGAATTCTTAACCCCAAATTAAACTTAAGTAAATCATGGTTTGAAAAAGCAGCAGTACCAATTGCGTCAGGATTTAATGGGTTGTTACTGGTATAATCAACCTCTTTTTTTGGAAAAATAACGTAATCTGTTGTATTAAAAAGTGCTTTACGTTTTTCGTATGAAAAACTTGAGTTAAAGTTCAGGCCGTTAAAAAGTTCCATACTATAATTAACCATAGCAAAGCTTTTATCGTATAGCTTCATGAAATTCTTCTCAAAAAGTAATGAGCTAACTAGGTTACTAAGCCTTGATATTGGTTTATTAGAATTAAATTGTTCTGTTTTTACTCCAGTACTAACAACAAGAATTGAATTATTGATAGCATTAAACTTATAAGAACCCTGAACCCCCATGCGCAGGCGTTTAGTTTCTACGCTGTAATTCACCAAGCTACTAAATGTAATATATTTTTTATAATCATTATATTTTTTATTAAAATATGATCCTAAGGATATATTGTAGCCTTGAACCGTATTGAAAGATACACCACTTAATGGACCCGATATTCCAAAACTTTTTTTGTTATATGAATCCTTGTAAGAATAGCCACTAAATATATTTTCAACTTTAAATTTATTATTTACATTGTCTAAAGAGTCTAAATAACGCTTGGATGTTCTCTTTGTTTCAATACTATCCTTTTTTACATAATCTTCAAACTCTTCTTCAGTTAAAGCTATTGGTCGTTTTTCATTCCAATATGTCGATTCTTTTTTATTAGCATTTTTTTCAAAAATCAAAATTTCATTTTTATTTTTATTTGATAAAAGCTTTGGATTAAAATCATAATTTGTGTAATTAGCAACAAAACTTCCATCCCCTTTAAAACCAAATAAACTATAACCAAAATCAATTGTTTGACTCCGAACAAACCAATGGTTTAGTTTTTTGTTAAAGCTCAGACTCTGACGTATTTTTATAGTATCTGCGGGCAGAATTTGGGCTTGTGTACCTCGAATCGCAATATCTACTCCATACAAGGCCCAACTATCCTCAACAATATAAATACTTCCCGAAAAAACGCGATCGTTTTCTCGTTTTGGAAGTAAATTAATTTTATTAATTAAATGACCTTCATTGTCATAAAATTCACCTTCTAATCTATAGTTATAGTAATTAAATGCATAATCAGAAATTGGCGAAATAATGTCATTATTAATTTGTACAGTGTTGTTGTATAAATTAAAATCCACATCCATAGCAGTATTGAAACTTATTCCATTAGAATCTCCACTTACTTTTGACGCTTTGACAGTCTCAAAAAATTCTGGTTTTATGTATTTGATTTTTGAAAGTGTTTCCGATAGGTATATGTAACCAGATCGAGTGGAGTCTAAAGCCCCTTCAAAGTCCCCGATTTCTTGTCCCATAAATTTTTCAGGCGCATTTTTAATTCTGATAAATCCTTTAGAGTAAAAATCAGCAGTATAAGTATTTAGCTTCTCAAGATATGTCTCTCTTTTCTTAATAGCCATTCTTATAATACGGTTTGCTGGATTTTCTTTTGAATCAATGACAACTTCTTTTAAATTGATATTTTCATCTTCCATTATGACATTTAATGTGTATGGAAATCTAACAACTTTTATGTTTTGAATTTGTGTTTTAAATCCTAAAAATTGAAAAATAATAGCATATTCACCGGCTTTTGAGATATCTATTTCATATTGTCCTTCAGCGTTTGAGGTAGTGCCTCTATAAGAGTCCTTAATGTATATATTTACATAGGGAAGAATATCACCATTACTATCTTTAACATTTCCTATGATTTGGCTTTGTGATATTGCTACAATCAATAGAGCTAAGACAATTGTGATTTTTTTCATGTGCTAATCAGGATTTAAAGTTTTTATTTACACGATCTAAATTTCGTTTATTTTCACGGTCTTTAATATTTTCGCGCTTGTCAAATATTTTTTTTCCTTTTGCCAATGAAATATGAAGTTTAGCGTAACCTTTTTCATTAATAAAAAGTTTTGTTGGAATAATGGTAAGTCCTGTATTTTTAACCTCTTTTCTTAGTTTTCGTAATTCTTTTTTATTTAATAAAAGTTTTCGTTCAGCTTTGGGGCTGTGATTGAAATGATTAGCGTAATCATATTGTTGAATAGTCATGTTGATGACAAAGAGCTCACCAGATTCATTAAATTCACAAAAACTCTCTGCAATTGAGGCTTTGCTCAAGCGAATAGATTTTATTTCTGTCCCTGTCAAGACAATACCAGCCGTATAATTATCCAGAAGATCGTAGGAAAAGCGAGCTTTTTTGTTTAGAATATTGATCGGTTTTTTCATTGTAGCTCAAAATTAATCAAATATATTATGTCTTAAACATTATTAATCTCATTATTTTTTAATTATGCCCTTCAATTGAAGTTTTAAAATAAAAAGAATCTTCATGTAAATTGTATATCTTTATAACTATATGAATATATGAGATTATTTAATACTTTTTTTAGAAATAATAATAATTTGTGGAGAGGAAATGTACTGGAATCTATAAATCAATTAGAAGATTTAATGAATGCCTCTTTCTCTACTCCTCAACTTATTTTTAAACATTCTACTCGTTGCAGCATTAGCCGTTTAGTCTTAGATATATTTGTCTCCAACTATACATTTTCATCTGATAACTTTGGAGCCTGGTATTTGGATTTACTTGTTTATCGAAAAATCTCTGATACTATTGCAGAGACCCTCCAAGTTGTTCATCAATCTCCTCAGCTTATAATTATAAAAAATGGAATAGCAATCAAAAGTGCATCTCACGAAAGTGTTAATGATATATTATTGAGTAATTACTTAAACTGATTTAAATTTTAATAATTTCAAGAAATTGAAATCTATATTGTGTGTTATTAATTGAATATATTATTTAATTTTTTTGTAGTTTGTTATTGATTTATAAGACTTCTTTGGGCCATTGATAATATGTTTTATTTGAAAAGTTTTATCATCAAGTTTGAAACTATATCTAGATCTGTATGTGTCTTCTTCACAAAGATGTATAGCATTTCCAATTAGACTTTTATCTATTTGATCTAGCTTGATAGTTTGAAAAAGCGATTTTGGTCCTTCAAAAAAGTAAATTTCAAGTTTTTTTTCAAATAATCTGAAATAGTACTTTCTTTTAGAATTTAAAGCTCTTCCATTATTTAAGTATAGTACACCACTTTCAGAATATTTTAAATCAAATAAATCATTTTTTGTAATCTCCAAAATTCCATTTCCTTTATTACCATTGTCAAAAACTCTTTTATAGCTCCAAGAACCTAAAAGCATTTTAAATAATAAACTTTTCAAATTCATAAATATCCTAGTATTTAAAAATATGTGACATACATGTTAAAATCAAAATTAGTAATTAGAATTTAATGATTCAAATATTTGCATTTAATGAATGTATTAACCAATTTTGAAGACCTGGTAAATTAAACTTTATGTATAAGATTTCTAATCAACCATTCACTATTGAATTAATAAATGATTTAATATCAAATAAAACCATAATTCAGCTTTCAGACGAGGTAATATCAAATATAAATTCTTGCTATTCATTTTTAAATAGTAAGATTGAAAATTCTGAGGTTGCACTGTATGGTATCAATACTGGTTTTGGTTCTTTGTGTAATGAGAAAATATCAAGAAAAGATTTAAAAAAATTACAAGAAAACTTAGTTCGTTCGCATGCCTGTGGAGCTGGAAAATTAGTCCCTAAATCTATTGTAAAGTTAATGTTGATTTTGAAAATAAAGGCACTTTGCTTTGGGCATAGTGGAGTGCATTTAAGTACTATTCAACGACTTCTTGATTTTTATAATTTTGATATATTACCTGTCGTATATACTCAAGGATCCCTTGGAGCTTCTGGTGATTTAGCTCCTTTGGCTCATATTGCATTATCTGTTATTGGTGAGGGGAAGGTTTGGTACAATGGAAATCTTAAACCAACTTCAGAAGTTTTAATAGAAAAAGGGTGGAAGTCTATTTCATTACAACCAAAAGAAGGCCTTGCTTTGTTAAATGGCACTCAATTCATGTCTGCATATGCATTGGATTGTTTGCTGAAATCTTTTAGGATTTCATATTTTTCAGATTTAATCGCTGCATTGTCTCTGGATGCCTATAACGGAAGAATAGACCCTTTTAATCCGATGATACATTTGGTAAGACCGCATAAAGGTCAAGTTTTAACAGCAAATAGAATTTGTAATTTTTTAAGTGATAGTAAATTAATTCTACAAAAGAAAAATCAAGTTCAGGATCCTTATTCATTTCGCTGTATTCCACAAGTACATGGTGCTACCAAGGATACACTAGAATTTGTAAAGAAAACCGTTTTAACTGAAATAAATTCTGTTACTGATAATCCGATTATCTTTTCCAAAAGTAATACGATTATTTCTGGAGGTAATTTTCACGGACAACCATTGGCATTTGCATTAGATTTTTTAAAAATTTCAATTGCAGAATTGGGTAGTATTTCAGAAAGGCGGATATTTAAATTAATTTCTGGTGAGCGAGGCTTACCGGTTTTTTTAATTGAAAATGCAGGACTTAATTCAGGCTTAATGATTCCACAATATACTGCTGCTAGTATTGTTAGCGCCAATAAACAGCTTGCAGTTCCTGCAAGTATTGATTCAATAGTATCATCAAATGGACAAGAAGACCATGTTAGTATGGGTGCAAATTCTGCGACCCAAGCGCTTCAGGTTGTAGAAAATGTAGAACAAATTTTAGCAATTGAGTTAATTAATGCCTCACAAGCTTTATTTTTTAGAAGCAACAAAACATCTAATTTTTTAGAAATATTTTTAAAGGAATTTAGAAAAGATGTTCCCAAATTAAATATTGATAGAGTTTTACATGATGACATGACAAAGTCATTAAACTTCTTAAAATCTTTCAAGCTTGAAAATGAACTAATGTTTACTTGGTAAAAATTTTTTTAAGTTCGAGATTTATTGGACTAACTTTCCTCTTTAGGCTTATTTTTATTTGTAGAAATTTTAATACTTAATGAGGCATCTCCTTTTTTTAAATCTATAGAAATCACGTCACCTAATTGAACATTAGATTTAATTATTTCTTCAGCGATAACATCTTCAACGTATTTTTGGATTGCTCTTTTTAGTGGTCTCGCACCATATTGTTTATCAAATCCTTTTTCTGAAATGAATTTTTTTGCTTTATTAGTGAGTTTTAATCTATATCCTAGTTCACTGATTCGATCTAGTAACTTTTCTAATTCGATATCAATAATTTTATTGATATCCTCCTTCTCTAAATTGTTAAAGATCACTACATCATCAATCCGGTTTAAGAATTCTGGAGCAAAAGCTTTTTTAAGTGCATTTTCAATTACGGCTTTGGCATTAGAACTTTCTTGTTGTTTTTGAGCAGCAGTTCCAAATCCAACACCATTGCCAAAGTCTTTTAGTTTTCTTGCTCCAACATTTGAAGTCATAATAATTATTGTATTACTAAAATTAATTTTTCGTCCTAAACTATCTGTAAGAAAACCATCATCTAAAACTTGCAGTAGCATATTAAAAACATCTGGGTGAGCTTTTTCAATTTCGTCTAAAAGAATAACTGCATAAGGTTTTCTTCTTACCTTTTCAGTAAGTTGTCCACCTTCTTCATAGCCAACATAGCCTGGAGGAGCTCCCACTAGTCTTGAAATTGCAAATTTTTCCATGTACTCACTCATATCAATTCTGATTAATGCATCAGAACTATCAAAGAGTTCATTGGCCAAGACTTTAGCAAGTTGTGTTTTACCGACCCCTGTTTGGCCTAAAAATATAAATGAACCAATGGGCTTATTAGGGTCTTTTAATCCAGCACGGTTGCGCTGAATTGCTTTGACAACCTTGGAGACAGCTTGGTCTTGACCTATTACTTTACCACTTATTAGTTCTGGTAGTAATGAAAGTTTGTTTCCCTCAGTTTGTGCTATTCGATTAACTGGAATACCCGTCATCATTGAAACTACTTCAGCTACATTATCTTCTGTTACGACTTGTCTATTTAGTTTAGATTCAGCTTCCCATTTTTTTTGTGCTTCAGAAAGGTTTTTTTCAAGGCGTTTTTCATCGTCTCTGAGCTTTGCGGCTTCTTCATACTTTTGTTTCTTGACAACAGAATTCTTAGTTTTTCTTACAGATTCTAATTCCGCTTCTAGCTCAGTAATTTGCTCAGGGACGTCAATATTAGTTATGTGAACTCTGGAGCCTGATTCATCTAAAGCGTCAATAGCTTTGTCTGGTAAAAATCGATCAGACATATATCGACTTGTGAGTTTAACACAAGCAGTGATAGCTTCATCAGTGTAGTTAACGTTGTGATGCTCCTCGTATTTATTTTTTATATTCTCAAGTATCTCAATTGTTTCATCAACAGAAGTTGGTTCAATAATAACTTTTTGGAATCGACGCTCAAGCGCACCATCTTTTTCTATATGCTGTCGATATTCGTCAAGTGTGGTGGCTCCAACACATTGGATTTCTCCTCTTGCTAGTGCTGGTTTAAACATGTTAGAGGCATCAAGACTGCCTGTTGCGCCTCCAGCTCCCACAATTGTGTGAATTTCGTCTATAAATAATATAACATCATTATTTTTTTCTAATTCATTCATAACTGCTTTCATGCGCTCCTCAAACTGACCACGGTATTTTGTTCCAGCAACCAAACTGGCAAGATCTAGGGTTACAACGCGTTTATTAAATAGGATTCTGGAAACTTTTCGTTTTACAATTCTATTTGCTAAGCCTTCAGCAATGGCAGACTTACCCACTCCAGGTTCACCTATAAGTAACGGGTTATTTTTTTTCCTTCGGCTTAAAATTTGTGAAACTCTTTGAATTTCTTTTTCTCTTCCAACAACAGGGTCAAGTTTACCTTCTTCAGCCATTGATGTTAAGTCGCGTCCAAAGTTATCTAAAACAGGTGTTTTAGATTTTTTATTTGTTTTTGATGTTCCACTTTTCTCAAATCCACTATTTTCATCTTGATGATCTGATTCGTCATCATTTGAATCTTCAGAACCTGATAATGATTTTGAAGTTGGTGTTTCCAAATAGGTAGAACCGTTTTCGATGATCATTGATTTAAACTGATCTTTGACATTGTCATAATTCACTCGTAATTTATTGAGTAATTTAGTAGTTGGGTCGTTTTCATTTCTTAAAATACAAAGTAATAAATGTGCAGTATTGATTGATTTACTTTGAAATAGTTTGGCCTCCAAAAATGTAGTTTTAAGTGCTCGTTCAGCTTGTCTTGTAAGATGTAGGTTTTTTTTCTCGTTAGAAATTGAGTCAGTATTGGGGTTAGCTGGACTTAAAATCTCAACTTTTCGGCGTAACTGACTCAAATCGATGTCAAGAGCGTCTAAAATTTCAATAGCTTTGCCTTGGCCATCTCTTAGAAGACCTAGCATTAAGTGTTCAGTTCCAATAAAATCATGACCAAGGCGTAGAGCCTCTTCTTTGCTAAAAGATATTACATCCTTAACTCGGGGTGAAAAGTTGTCATCCATGTAAATATATTTTCTATAAAAATACAAAATTTTATAGGTCACAGTTAAAAAATTATTATAAAAAAAAAATTAGTTATAAACGATAGTAAAAACAACTAAAAATTAAAAATTTATAACTTTAATTTTATTAATCTTTACATCTTAAAATTGTTGATAAAATAGACTAAAAAAAGAAGTTTATTTGTACATATAAATCTATGAAATTTATATATTAGCTAAGAGGTTATAATTACAACAAAAATATATATGATTGAAGGAGAAAAGTTAATTCCAATTAATATTGAAGATGAAATGAAATCTGCCTATATCGATTATTCGATGTCGGTAATTGTTTCTAGGGCTTTACCAGATGTTAGAGATGGTTTAAAACCAGTTCATAGACGTGTTTTGTTTGGAATGCATGAGTTAGGAGTTAGGTCAAATACCGCACACAAAAAGTCTGCTAGAATTGTTGGTGAAGTATTAGGTAAGTATCATCCACATGGAGATACATCTGTTTATGACACTATGGTTCGCATGGCTCAAGAGTGGAGTTTAAGATACATGTTAGTTGATGGACAAGGAAATTTTGGTTCAATTGATGGCGATAGTCCAGCTGCAATGCGTTACACAGAGGCTCGCATGCGAAAAATATCAGAAGATATGCTTGCTGATATTGAAAAAGAGACAGTAGATCATAAATTAAATTTTGATGATACTTTAAATGAACCTACAGTTTTACCCACCCGTATTCCAGGCCTTTTAGTCAATGGTGCATCAGGAATTGCTGTTGGAATGGCTACAAATATGCCTCCTCATAATCTCACAGAAGTTGTTGATGGAATTACAGCCTACATTGATAATAACAGTATTCAAATAGACGAACTCATGCAGCATGTTAAAGCTCCTGATTTTCCAACTGGGGGTATAATATATGGCTACGATGGAGTCAAAGAAGCATTTGAAACAGGTCGTGGACGCATTGTTATGCGAGCTAAATCAAATATTGAAGAAGTTAATGGTCGCGAGTGTATAATTATTTCTGAGATTCCTTATCAAGTCAATAAAGCTGACATGATAAAAAAAACTGCCGATTTAGTAAATGATAAAAAATTAGATGGAATTTCTACAATCCGTGATGAATCAGACCGTAATGGCATGCGTATTGTTTACGTATTAAAACGTGATGCAATTCCAAATATTGTATTAAATAAGCTTTTTAAATATACTGCATTACAGTCATCATTCAGTGTTAATAATATAGCTTTAGTCAACGGCCGCCCAGAAATGTTGAATCTAAAAGATATGATTCGTCACTTTGTTGATCATCGTCACGAAGTTGTTGTTCGAAGAACCCAATACGAACTACGAAAAGCACAAGAAAGAGCACATATTTTAGATGGACTAATTGTTGCATCAGATAACATTGATGAAGTCATAAAGATTATTCGTGGTTCATCTAATCCAGACGAAGCTCGGCTAAAGCTTATAAAACGTTTTGAATTAAGCGAAATCCAAGCAAAGGCTATTGTTGAAATGCGCCTGCGTCAACTTACAGGTTTAGAACAAGATAAACTCCGTTCAGAATACGAATCTTTGATGAAAACTATTGATAATTTAAAGGACATTTTAGAAAAAAAAGAACGTCGTATGCAAATCATTAAAGACGAACTATTGGTGGTTAAAGACAAATATGGAGATAAACGTCGCTCTATCATTGAGTACGCTGGGGGAGATTTATCAATTGAAGATATGATACCTAATGAACAAGTGGTTATTACAATTTCACATGCAGGATACATCAAAAGAACATCTTTAACAGAGTACAGAACTCAAAATAGAGGGGGAGTTGGCCAAAAAGCGTCAACAACCCGAAATGAGGACTTTTTAGAACATTTGTTTGTAGGTACTAATCATCAGTATATGCTGTTTTTCACTCAAAAAGGAAAATGTTTTTGGATGCGTGTATATGAAATACCTGAGGGCAGTAAAACGTCGAAAGGTCGTGCAATTCAAAACTTAATTAATATAGAGCAAGACGACAAAGTGAAGGCATTCATTTGCACACAAAACCTTAAAGATGAAGATTATATCAATGCGCATTATGTTATAATGGCAACTAAAATGGGTCAGGTAAAGAAAACTTCATTAGAAAAATATTCAAGACCTCGTGCTAATGGTATCAATGCAATTACCATTCGAGAAGGTGATGAGCTATTAGAAGCTAAACTTACCACTGGTGAAAGTCAAGTGATGTTAGCACTTAAATCTGGAAAAGCTATTCGCTTTGAGGAGGCTAAAACACGTCCCATGGGACGAGGTGCTTCTGGTGTTAGGGGAATTACCCTTGCCAGTGACAAAGACTCTGTTATTGGTATGATTTCTGTTAATGATATGGATAGCAATATATTAGTTGTTTCTGAGAATGGATATGGTAAACGATCTCACTTGGATGATTATAGAATTACTAATAGAGGAGGAAAAGGCGTCAAAACAATTTCTGTTACTGAAAAAACAGGCAACTTAGTATCTATAAAAAATGTGACAGATGAGGATGACTTAATGATTATTAATAAATCAGGAATTGCAATTAGAATGGCTGTGGAAGATCTTAGAGTGATGGGTCGTGCCACACAAGGGGTAAAGCTTATTAACTTGAAAGGTACTGATTCCATTGCTGCAGTTGCCAAGGTTATGAAAGAAGAAGAAGTTGAAGAGGATGTAACAAAAAAAGATGTTACGGAAGGTACAAAGCCAAGTTTTGAAAACTCTCAAGAAAATCTCCAAACTGAAGAATAATTATAAAAACTCCACATAATGAGAATATATCTAATACTAGTATTATTAACGACAAGTTTTTACTCTATTTTTGCCCAAAAAAAAGAATTACGATCAGTTACAAAAGAGCTGAATAAAGGAAATTTTGAAAAAGCAGAGACTACCATCAAATCAATTGAGCCTATGCTTGTTTCAATGGACGAAAAACAAAAAAGTGAATTCTATCTTTTAAAAAGCAAAATTTATTTTAAAGGAGGTGATGCAGGACCTGATGAAACTGAAAAAGCCGTTTCATCTTTTGAAATGGTTTCATCATTAAACAATCCACAATCTAAAGAAATCCATCTTAACAATTTAATTAATCATTTAATAAATAAAGGTAGTGATTATGTTCAAAAAAGCGATTTTTCAACTGCTATTAACTATTTTTCAAATGCTTATCGAATTTCAAAAAAAGATACATTATATCTTTATTACGCCGCCTCCACAGCGGTTAACGCCAAAGAATATGATAAATCTTTAGTAATGTATGAAGAATTGAGAGCACTTGGGTATACAGGAATTCAAAAGCAATACTATGCGGTCAATATTGCCACTAATATGGACGAATCCTTTGATAACAAACTACTAAGAGATGCTTCAGTAAAAGCTTCAACACACATTAACCCTTCAGAAAAAAATTCAAGATCTAATTTCCCCGAAATAATTAAAAATATTGCTTTGATTTATAATCAAAAAGGAAATACAGAAAAAGCCCTAGAAGCTATGCGCGAGGCTCGTGATGCAAATCCAAATGACATAAATCTAATAACCACTGAGGCAGTCGTCCAGTACAATTTAGGAAATAGTGAAAAGTCCAAGAGTCTTTTTGAACAAGCTACACAATTAGATCCCATGAATCCAGAGCTACAATATAATCTTGGAGTAATTGCTGGTGAAGCAGGAGATTTTAAAAATGCAAGTAATTATTACAATAGAGCTATCGAATTAAATTCTAAATATTTAGATGCTTACATGAATTTAGCTACTTTAATTTTAGGAAAAGAGGAAGCTGTTATAAGCGAAATGAATAACCTAGGTACTACAGCTGCCGACGATAGACGTTATGACGAATTGCGAGAAAAAAGAAATCAGATTTACGTTGATGCAATACCCTATCTAGAAAAAGCATTAAGTATCGACCCAACTAATTATCAGGCAACAAAGACCCTCTCTAACATTTTTTCTGCAACAGGAGATGATTTAAATGCAAAAAAATATAAAGAATTAGCCGAATCATTACAAAAAATGAATTAATGATTTATAATTTGTTAGAAGCTTTTGATGAATTTTAGTTTGTGAGAGTAATTTTCTAGCTTTGAATTGTAGATGCCATTTTCATCAAACTTATCTACACGTACTTTGCCATGTGCATGTATGATACTGTTATTATTTATCAAGATTCCTACGTGACTTATTTTACCTTCCTTATTACTAAAAAAAGCAAGGTTTCCAGGCTTAATATCATTAAAGATATTTAAAAATTTCCCTTGATTAGCTTGTTGAAATGCATCTCTTTTGATTTTGATTCCATTTAGTCGATATACCATTTGCGTAAACCCTGAGCAATCGATTCCGAACGGAGTTTTACCTCCCCATAGATAAGGGGTGTTTAAGTATAATAAAGCTGTTCGGATTATATTTTTTTTTGATATTGAAATTTGGCTTTTATCAAACTTATGTTTGAGATAATTTAAAGAATTCAAAACACTACCTAACACTATTGGTTGTAAGTTTTTGTTTTCGTCACTTAAATAATCAACTAAATTTGTACTTAAGATCTCATTTTCAGTAGATACTTTTTTGAAATATTTCTCTTCAATTTTATGAAATTGTTTATTATCTACCCAGCCTTCATAGCCGTCATAATGTAAGCTAACAAAACTCCATTTATTTTGATAATTTAATATTTTGAAACACTCTCCATACAGTATCTGTGAGATTAATTCACTTTTGTCAGATGCTTCCTTTCTAAGTGCTACAATGCTGTGGTTACACAATCCGTGTTCTGGCATTAATCAAGTTTAATAATTAATGATGACGCCCCACCACCGCCATTACATATAGCAGTAGCTCCAATTTTTCCATTATTATATTTCATTACATTAATTAGTGTGACTATTATGCGGGCACCCGAGCAACCTAAAGGATGCCCTAGAGAAACGGCTCCACCATGAACATTTACTTTTTTTGAGTCAATGCCTAGAATTTTCATATTGGCCAAACCAACAACTGAAAAAGCTTCATTAAGTTCAAAGTAATCAATATCTTCTATTGACAGTTTTAATTTATCTAAAGCTTTCGGAATGGCTTTTGAAGGTGCAGTAGTAAACCGCTCCGGTTCTTGTGCTACATCAGCATAACTCAAAACAGTGGCTATTGAACTGAGTTCTAATTCTTTTGCTTTTTCCTTACTCATTAAAACTAGTGCAGCAGCACCATCATTTATTGTTGACGCATTTGCAGCTGTGACTGTACCATTTTTGGTGAAAGCAGGATTTAATTTTGAAATTTTATCAAACTTTATATTATTAAATTCTTCGTCTTGAAAAATAATTTTTGGTTCGCCATATTTTTGTGGAACACTGACAGCAACAATCTCATTTTTAAATTTATTTTTACTCCAAGCATCTTTAGATCGTTTATAAGATTCTATCGCAAAAGAGTCTTGTTCTTGTCTAGTAATTGAATATTCTTTAGCACAGCTGTCTGCGTGAACACCCATCAATTCTTTATCGTATGCATCAGTTAATCCATCTTTTTTAATACCATCTTCAATAACTAATGGGCCGAATTTTTTACCATTTCTAAAATTGCTGTAGTGGGGTGTCAAACTCATATTTTCCATTCCACCTGCCACAATAATCTCTGCATCCCCTAGTGCAATACTTTGGACAGCTTGAATAACAGCTTTCATGCCTGAAGCACAAACTTTATTTACAGTGGTGCACGGAACAGTTTCCGGAATACCAGCAAATATAGCTGCTTGTCTAGCAGGTGCTTGACCTACGCCTGCTTGTAAAACATTACCCATAAGTACTTCGTCTATTAGATTGGGATTAAGTCTTATTTTCTCTAAAGAATTTTTAATTGCAATAGCTCCAAGTCTCGGAGCAGGAATAGTTGCTAAGCCACCCATGAAGCTTCCAATTGGGGTTCGAGATGCAGAAACAATCACAACTTCTCTGTTCATATTTTGAGTTTTAAATATTGTCTAAATTAATTAAATTTTGGGATATAATTCATTGTATTTTTTGCTTTTTATAATTTAATGCCTTTCTTTTTTATTACTTTTGATATAACCTCTTTTAATAATTTTATTTAATAAAATATTATTAAAAAAAATGACTAAAATTTTAAATAAAATTTATAAAAATCATAGTTTTTTGTATAAGATATTCCTTTTTGTATCAACAACTTTTTTAATTGTTTATTTATTTCCTAAAAGTGGAAATTTCAAATATAGCTTTGACAAAGGAAAACCTTGGCAGTCTGAAAACTTATATGCTCCCTTTGATTTTGCTATTCAAAAATCAAATGAAGAGATTAAAAAAGAAAAAGAATTAGTTTCTAGGGAATCCACTATTTTTTTCGAAGTTGACACCACAACATTGAGTAAAGTCAAAGTGAAATATAGAAGTTATACTGACAGTCTTTTTTTTGAAATTCCTGTAGGAACTTCTAAGAATCGGCTTTATAAAAAAGGTATTTCTATTTTAGATAAATTTTACCAGCCAGGTGTTCTAGCAGAAGATTATGAATTTTCACCAAAACAAATAGTCTCAGTTTTGGTAAATAATACTCAAACTAACACTGTTTTTTTTGAACAATTTTCCCCACAAAGAAATCTTAATTCCTTTATTGACGCTGAACTTTTGGGCAGTGATTTAGAATCGTATAATTCTATTTTTAAATCTATCTTTTTTGATATAGTAGTTCCCAACACAAATTTTAACGATGAATTAACTCAACGCGTTTTAAAGGATAGAATAAATCGTATTTCACTGGTAAGAGGCCGTATTGAAAAAGGAACCTTAATAATCTCAAAAGGCGAGGTAGTACAAGGAGATAAATTAGTAGTCTTAAAATCTTTAGAATCAGAATACGAGTCCCAAGTTTGGACTAAAGCTAATTATGTTTGGATTTTAGCCGCTTACACTATTTTAGTAGCCTTGGCTCTATTGATGTTGTTATTGTTTTTAAAAAAATACCGAAATGAAATATTTTTAAATAATACAAAAGTAACTTTCATTTTTTTTAATATATCTTTAATGGTACTTCTTACTACTTTGGTACTTAATTTTAATTCTAATTATCTGTATGTAGTTCCGTTATGTATCCTGCCGCTCATATTAAAAGCTTTTTTTGACGCACGTTTAGGACTTTTTACTCATGTTATTACTATTTTATTGTTAGGGTTTATAGTTACTAATAACTATGAATACATGTTTTTACAAATAATTGCCGGTATAGTTACAATTTTGACGGTTTCAGAACTTTACAAAAGAGCTAATTTGTTTATCTCTGTTGGCCAGATAACACTTATTTACATTGTCGCATATTTCTCTTTTTATGTTATTCACGAAGGTAATATTGATGGGCTGAAATGGGAAAATTTCTTACTTTTTGTTCTATGTGGATTAGCTACTCTTTTTGTTCAGCCTTTAATTTATGTTTATGAAAAGCTTTTTGGTTTAGTATCAGATGTATCGCTTTTAGAACTAACTGACACTAATTCAGCTTTATTAAAGGAGATATCTAATAAAGCCCCAGGAACATTTCACCATTCTTTAAATGTTGCGAACTTGGTTGAAGCATGTGCAAATGAAATTGGAGCTAATGCAATGTTACTTAGAGTTGGTGCATTATATCATGATATTGGTAAAATACACAATCCGTCATATTTTACTGAAAATCAATCTACTGGGACTAATCCTCATGATGAGCTTTCTCCATCAGAAAGTAGTAAAATTATAATTGATCATGTAATACATGGAATAGAGATTGCTAAGAAAAATAATTTACCTGATCGAGTTATTGATTTCATAAGAACTCACCACGGAACAAGTACAGTAAGATATTTTTACAATAAGCAAAAGGAAATAAGTTTAGAATATAAACTATCCGATTTTAAATATAATGGACCAAGGCCATTTAGTAAAGAAACTGCGATTTTAATGATGTGCGATAGTGTTGAGGCAGCATCTAAAAGTTTAAAGAACCCAAATTCTAATAAAATTAACATGTTTGTAGATGCTATTATTAATAGTCAAATTGATGCTAATCAATTTTTAAATGCCAATATTACTTTTAAAGAAATTGAATCTATCAAAAAAGTTTTAAAATATAAGTTAGCAAATATATATCATCTTCGAATTGAATACCCTGATTAAGACTTTACTATTCAATCAAAAAATTAAATAAATAGTTTGCGATGTTGGTAATGAAAAGTTACATTTGCAACCGCAATTTTATTGCACAGGTTCATAAAAATAGGAGAGGTGCCAGAGTGGTAATGGAGCAGATTGCTAATCTGTCAACGCGCAAGTGTTGCCCGGGTTCGAATCCCGGTCTCTCCGCATTTAAAACAACAC
>MDTG01360295.1_pt1 | contig 31775 bp, 26 predicted proteins | sample 811421 | NCBI WGS metagenome assembly MDTG01 (sample SAMN05326645, study PRJNA326480) | marine metagenome | isolation source: seawater | place: Pacific Ocean: South East | collected 2011
TCGTTATCGGTTGACGCAGGAGCGCGGGCGCCTAGAGCAGGTTTCCCGGGCGATCCGAACCTGGCTCGCTGCGGATGGCTGAGTGCACCAATGAGTAGGTGTCCGCGGGGGGAGGCAATAGGGTTGCCAACAAGGTCCCGCGGCGCGTCGGCGGAGGTTAGCACAGGTTGTGGGGCAGTAAAAACTGGAAACAGTCAGAGCGTCACCGCAGCGACAGGTGGTTTTCAGCCTGATATGTGGAAAGAATCAGGGTCATGAGAATGGACAGGCCAGCGTTGTAAGGTGCTTTCCTCATATTCCACTTGAGCTTTGATGACACGAACATCGCTACAAGTCCCTATTTACGGGGCCTCCAGCTCGATATGTGGAAAGAATCAGGGTCAGTGGGGAAGGTGTGAAAAGTGGTGCATTCTGGTGATATGTGGACAGATTCAGGGTCGGACGTGAAGGCGAGGATCGGGGTCTGTCGTGGACCGAATTCCACATATTGGGTACGGGGCTCACAGACAATGAATCTGCTGTATCCCTTGTGCCATGCGGGTTCTAGCCTGATATGTGGAAAGATTCAGGGTGAGGTCGGTCAGGTCACCACCTTCGAGCTAGGAGGACTCCCAATCTCCTGAGCCCATCAATACGCCTGCAGGCCCCGTATTTAAAGGCTTACAGCTCTATATGTGGACAGATTCAGGGTCAGTGGGGCGGGTGTGAATAGTGGTGCATTCTGGCGATATGTGGACAAATTCAGGGTTGAATTTTGTGGTGACGGCATTGATACACCGATAGGTGACGTTAGAGTAAATATTAATCGCACCAGCGCTTGCTGGTGTGATGTGGCCTGAGCGCGCGATATGCGCTTTCAGACGTAGAGTACTGGCATAAGGAGCTCAACTTGACTTTGCCACATGAGCGGACACGCGCAATTGTTGAAACTGAAAAATTTCTAAAAGAACTATCGCGTGATTCTGGTTTACCGCACGAACTTAGGGCGCACGCAAAGGCTTTGCTCAGGCACTACCCATCGGCCTCGCAAGTATTTGCGCTGGGCCGGCTTGAGGAGGCCCTGATGGAGGATGGCCCCGACACTGATGAATACCGGCGACGCGTAATCGCACTCCATTTTCAGCTGCTAAGCTCGACGACCGAGTACAGCTAGGACACCGTTGATTTGTCGATTTGAAGCAGCATCACGAGCTGCCCCATTTTTTCAACTAGTTCTGATGTTGGTTTTCCGCGCATGCGCGGAAAACCAACATTATCAAATATGGTCCTTTGGCCTCGCACTATGGGTTATGAGCTCAAAACAGGCGAGGCGATATATGCAAATTCTGCGGTTAGGCGATATTCAGGGCGTTCACCCAAGGGTGGCTGCAATCGAGCAGGCGTGGGATCTTGCGCCTATAGAACCGCCGGATCTCTCCACTGTTCCGCACTCTGCGGCTCAGTGGATTAGCGAAATGTACCCGCTGGTTGTGAGCGATCAGTATTGCGTGGGTCAAACAACGTTATACAGGTGGCTCGCTGCGAATCTGCCGTCGGAAACGCCTGTTCAGTGCATCGAGTGGTCTAGCCAGAAGCTAGAGAAACGCGCCCAGGACGTGGTGCTCGTGGAACGACTTGTAACCCCTGCATTAGCTCGGATTACGCCACAGCAGGTGCGAGATTTGTACCAGAAAATCAGCGCTCTTCCTGATCAATGGGCCAGTCAGTATCGCAGTCACGCGCACCTAGCTAGCCTGGTAGGCGTCAAGCCACTGAAGGGGAGTGATCGATGAGCCGGCGTGACGCGCTTTTACGTCTGGCGTCCGAGCACGGAGTTTCTCCGAGTGTTGTCGCGTCGATTCTCGATACTGTTAACGCGCATCCCGACCTGATCGATTTGCCGAGAATACTCGCGGGGTTGCTGGGCGCTCTGCGCGTGAGTGCTCAGGGGCAACAGATAAGCATCGCCGGAGGCGACCCTCTCGTTTGGCGAGAGGTTTGCAACTGGATAATCTCGCTGCGGGCTTATCCAGATATATCCACAGTGCTTGGCGACCGATTCTGGTTGGGTGAGCAAGCGCCAGCGCGAAACCCTGTGCTCAACCGGGGAGTTAAACATCACGGTTACCCCTACGCAGCGCTGTGGCATGTGCCTATTGATGGTGAACGCGCGGCAGACTATGAGCGGCTACTGGCGCAACTTCTTGCTGCCACACAGCAGGCTGGGCACGAAAATCTTGTCCCCCAGCGCTATGCGGTTTTTCTCGCCCTGCGTCAGCTGTGTGAGCAGCGCACGTTACTGATCCCCCCGGAACTGAGCATTTGGGGCCCCCAGAGCGGTTTTATCTCGAGTTGCAAATTGTTCAGCCCGTCGGAATCTAGGAATGCAAATGCTGAGCAGTTCGCGCGTATTTGCCGTCTAGTCAGGTATTGCTCCGGTGAGGAGCCGCCAACGCGAGCATATTCTGGCGGTGGTGGCAGTAGGCGAGCTGGAGAGCGCAACCCTGAGATGACGCACGTGATTGGTGACGATCCTCGGGGGTTCGTTTTGGGGGACCCTGATGACCCGGATCAGTTGCCCGGGCATTACAGCGTCCTGATGGGCCCGTCGGAAACGTTTGAGGGGGAGCTTGCTCCCGGTGAGTTTAGCCCTGCAGATGAACTGTGGTTGGTCGATGATCAGTCTGCTCCACGGCCTTATGCGGCTGACAAGCTGAGCCTGCAGGCCGTTCAGGCGCATATCGCTCGCAGTCGTCAATTTCTGCCATCGTCATATTCGCAGTTTACCCTGCCAGAGCTGCGGGACTTGTTGTTCGGTGCGAGTAACGTGTTCGAGGCGTGTCGTCGTGAGTTGGTCGAGACCAGCAGGAGGGCGGAGCTGCAGCTCCGGATGGAGTCGGTGGTTTTCCTGCATATTTGTCTGTGGCTGGGGCAGCCAGCTACTCGGGTTGCACTGTTGACGTTGGTTGAGAGTGAGGGTGAGTGTACGGATGCTCTGGCGTTGGTGAAGCAGGCCGCGGGGTTTAGTGTTGTTGTGCGGCGTCCGGAGCTGGTTGGCGACACGCGTTTGCAGCCGGAGACAGGTGTTCGTCAATCGGCACTGAGAGTTGTATTGCCGGATCTAGCAGGCAGTCTCGGATTGGTTGGCGCGCTGTTCAGGAGTTTCTCTCGGGTAGGGAATAGTGTTTTTACCCACGATACTGAAACCCTAGAGCGCGAGGCGAGAGCGCTCTTGACTCTGTTAGGCGGCGGCGATCCCAGGTTTACGATTACCAAGGTGCGCAATTATCTGTTTCATCAAATTATTTCAGATACTCAGGATGTTGCGACCGCGGCCCTCCTTTCGGGTATTCGCGTGCCATCGGCGGATACGCCGCGCTATTACCTGCAGCTAAACACAGCCTATTTGACGGCTGTCTACTCGCGTTCGTTGGGCCGGGTGCTGAGGGATGTTTATGCCTGTGCGGGGCTTGCATATGAGCCTCCGGACGCGAAGGCGGTGTCGCAGGGCGGTGTAGGAGCAAGTCATTGCCTGCTGCCCGACACAATCCAATCGAATGTTCGCGCGCTTAGTGCGTCCCTGAGGAAACGGCCCGCCGGTCGGCTATCCGACATGGTTTCCTGGCATAACCGCTACACCCTGTGGGTCGTGCAAATGTTTATGTTTTCTACTGCCAGTCGGGCGGTTGCTGAGCCGCTGCGATTTTGCTCTGAGTTTGATGCGGCACTCGGTATCGGCGCGCTATCTGATAAAGACGGCACTGACCGGCATATGAGTCGACTCGTTTGGTTGCCACCAGAGGTGTTGCGCCAGCTCGAAAACTACGATCAGCACTGTATTGGCATCACTCGAACCTTGACTGGCTATCTGTCGCGTTCCGAGGGGGAACGGTGGGCCCGAGGTTTTTTTCTCGAGATCACTGATGGGGGGATTCGTCGTCAGGAAATCCGCCCAACAACCATCATCCGCTGCATGGAGCAGGTGCCCAGCTTTGTTCCGCATCGTGTGAACGCGTTTAGAAAATTCTTGCGCACTGAACTGACCGAACGAGGTTGTCCTGCGGAAGTGCTTGGTGCGTTTATGGGGCACTGGTTGCGTGGAGAGGAGCCCCAGGATCAGCACGCGTCGTTTTGTCCTGCAGGGTACGTGCGCGACCTCGAGCTTTGGGTGACACCGCTTATGAGGGAGCTTGGGTGGCATGTGGTCAGCAGCCCGTGGAGCGCTTTGTGAACCTCAAACGACTAAGCGAACAGCAACTGGATTATCTCTGGTCGGCACGGCCCCATGAGCGTGAATGGGTGGTTGATGTTCGCGCGCAACTGAAGAGCATCTTCGAGAGCGCGGAGCTGAGTCTTGCTAATTGGCTTCTGGGGCGTTGTAGCGTGCGGGAGGTTAGAGCAGAAAACGTGCGCGAACTGGAGGCCTTACTCGGTACCAGCCACACACTGAGAAACGGGTTGCGTTTGCTGACGCAGCGAGTCCGCGAGCAATTGCCCGGATTTCCTCTGGCCAGCATTGCTATCCCCATTACCCGGCCGGCGAACCCGGTCAATCCAGACGTTTACACGGAGCAGAACATCCAACGCAGTAATCAACTGGTTGCAGCGCTGCGTTACGCGTACCGGTTAAATCTCGACGATCTCTCTGATGCCGAACGCGTTGGCCTGCTGCTGTTGAGCGCGGCGTATCAGGGCGGCTTGATGGATGCCGCGCAACTGCAGGCTTTTCTTGCGTCCAGTTTTGATCAGATTGAGTGGATGGCAGGCGTTCCAGAGATTCGCTTGCCATTATCAGTGCAGGGGCAGGATGGTGCTGAACACCGACAGTGGTTCCCGGATCCGGGGACGCTGGCTATCTGGTACCGATGCTCCGATAGCCTACGCGAGCGGGAAGCAGAGCTCCAACGTAGGTCCGAGATGTTGCGATGTATCCGTGCACTGTTGTTGAGGGTGGGGTGGGCCAAGCGTGATCTGCCGGCCAATCTGACTGCGCTGTTAGGCCTGCTGCGAATCCAGCTGCAGCTGCGCCTGCCTCAACTGATAATGAGCTATGCCTGTCGTGACGGAGTCACGTCGCAGTCTCTCCGTCCATCGTGTTGGGCAGGTATGTTCGGCCATCACGGGGTCAGTGATCCTGAGGCCGCATTCGGTCCAACGGTCAAAGAATCCGATCCTGGAAACGAGCCTGCGTTAGCGCCCGACTGGCTACTTTCGCTGTGCCGGAGGATCCGTAGTGGGCATGCGGTTGGAGAGGTGGGTAAACAAGATGGCGGCGATGAGTTGCAGATGATGATTTGTGATTGGGCCGAATACCTCATCACCGGAAAATCCGTTTACGGCAACAAGCTGAAGCGCCCTACTATCGCTAGATACGTGAGGGTGCTTGGTGAGGCCCTGGTCACTCAACTCGAAGGATTGAGCGTCTTTCAGGTTGAACTCGACGCTCTGGAGAATGCGTACGAAGCTGGGATAGAGGCTCAGGACACTGATAGCAAGCGGCGAGTGCTCGCCAAAGCCATTGAGGAGTTTCATGCCTATCTAGAGCGGCAACATCATTATCCCCCTGTTAGCCGCGGTTGCCTGGTAGCGGGAGGTCAGCAGCTTGCGTCTGTGGATGCACGCGTCATCTCCGAGGATCAGTATCAGACCACATTGCGAGCGCTGGAGCTCTGTGGACTCGAGCTTAGGACCCCGCGGTTGGTTGTGGCCGCAAAGATCTTCCTGATCCTCGGCTTTCGGCTTGGGTTACGGCGTAATGAGGCGCTTAAATTGCGACTCTCTGACGTGCACCTGCCAGAGCTGCCTTCCGACGCCTGCGAGCAGATATATCGCCGTCATTCAGGCCGGCGGCGGCTAACCGCGACTGAGCTGGCTGAGCTAAAACTGCCGGTGGATTTGCTTGTCAGGCCGCACGCTCAACGTGGGCTGAAAACCCAAAATTCGGTTCGGCGGCTGTCCTTGCGAGTGTTGCTGGAGGAGTCCGAGCTAGAACTCATCACGCAGTGGCATCGGGAGCGACAGGCGGAGGAGCGTCGCTCGGCCTACTCGGAGTTTTTGCTATGCATCCCTGAGCTGAGAACGCAGTGGGTCAGCGAAAACACGGTGCTGCCCGCGGTACACGCCTGTATGAGAGCTGCCGGGAATTGCGACGCGTTGCATTTTCACCACCTTAGGCATTCATGCGCAACCTGGATGCTGCTGAAGCTGGTGGGAATAGGTGCGCCTACGAACCTGGCACTCCTATTCCGGAGCTTGCCTCAAACCGCCCGTTGGTTGGCAGACAGCTCCCGACTGCAGGCAGAGTACGTTGGTAAAGGCGGCGGTCCGACTCGGCGATTCGTGCATATTGTCAGTGCGCTGATGGGACATAGCAGCCCGGTAGTCACCTTGAGGCACTATGTTCACAGCTTGCCTATTGTTTTGGCTATGGCGCTACAGTGGAATCCGCGCTTATGGAGTTACCGGGCCAGTAACATTGCTGCAATTGCAGGTGTCAGTTTACCTACCGCTGGGTATGCAGCTGATGACGCGGAGCACATGCTTCACGTTATTGGTCGAATAAAGACCCTGAAGGCAAAGAAATCTACCGCGCGGAGAGCTGGTCAGGTTCGCGTGTTGGCTGTATCTCAGAACTGGGTGATTGAGCGAATACGCCTTATAGAGTCAATGCTTGCCTATGCGTCCCATGCAGAATCAACCGGGCAGTCGCTTAACTGGCAGTGGCTAGAGTTTTCGGATGAGGAGCGTGGACAGATGCTTGAGCGAGCTCGCTATATTCGCGACCTGCCGTCTGGATCGAGGCGCCGGTCAAATACACGCCATCGCCTGCGTAACACGACCTACTCCGGCAGGACATCGTTAATGCCGATGCCTCCGAAACATGGAGGCTGGGAGGGCATTTCGGAGTACGCGCTGCGGCTCTACCAAGTGCTGGGCGGTAAGCAGCATGAACGCGCAAGCCGGGTCGTTGACGATTTTGTCGAGCGCTGTTGGAAAACGGAAGCCACGCTGCGGTTCTACAGAGATAGAGATGAGCTGCACGCATCGGAGTATCTCTGGCTACTGCGCTCCATCGGGATCCCCCTGAAGTCCATTGAACTCATCGTTTTTGGCGACAAGGGAAGCCGTACCGCAGGAAATTATTGGCGCAGATCATTACAGGCCACTCGCTGCCCGATTGTTCAGTTCAGGCCGGAGAATACAGACGCTGTGAACGCTCACCTGGGCATTCGGGCAACGCTGACGTTGCCTGACAAACAACCCAACCAGCACTCTGGTGCGGCGTTGCGCTCACTGTTTCTGATGGCATCTATTGATTGGCACTTTAAGGGCGCCGCGCAGCATTTGCTCTAGCACTTTGCCAAGTAAATACTATTGCGCGCTCCAGATGGGGCGCCTTTAACTGATATGCAGCCGTGGAGCACTCCGCCAGCGTTCGGGCCGGCGGCTTGCGGTGGTATTGATCGCCCAGTTCTGCGCTATGAGGCTTCTGCTGCTAGACAGGCACTGACAGCGCCGCTGATGGTCTCTGCTTTAGACCTAGCGCTATCGATGTAAAGGTTTGCTTCGCTCGTTCCGGGCAATGGTGTTTCATTCGCGGTCCAAGTCCCTTTGATTTTGAGGTTGGTGAACTCGTACACATGTTGACCATTAACCGTGCTTTGAGTGAGAGAAAATGCCATTTCATAATTTAGCGGCGTCCCCATGCTCATCGGTACTATAAAGGTTACCTGGTCTCTGCCCTGCGCGGTAATGCGGGTTTTAGATGGGTTCAGAAGAGGGGTTCCGGTGATTCCCGGTACATTTTGCGCAAAGCAAAACTGAAGCGCTTCACCGCTGGCTTGGCTGCCTGTTTTCACTATGCGGATGGAATCAACGCTGTAGCTGCCATATTGGTTTTTGATAATAGAAACGCCATTCGGCGCGGGCTGGTATGGCTTAACCTCCAACGCGGCACAACCCACAAGCGATACGCTAACGGCGCAAGCACCCACGGCTGACAAAATCTTCATAACACTCCCTGTTCGCAAGCTTTAAGAGCCATGACCGTATCAAACATCCAGCTATAAGGTCGAGGTCTCGGTAATCTCGGGGGCTAGGTGACGGTGCCTGATTCGGTCGGTAGGCATACGCTTCAGCTTGCGACATTGCATTACCCGGAAATCGGTAGCTCGGTTTTTCAACCTTCCTCACCACGAATTTCCAATAAGTCCTCGATTCGGCAATCCAGGAACCGACAGAGCGTTTCCAGGTCGCTGAGTTCCACGCGTTGCGCGGTTTCGTGATAGAGGCGCGTGAGGGTACCTCTGTTCAGGTCGGTGGCTTTCGCGACATCGCTGATTTTCAGCCTTCGTTCCCCGAGGAGGCGCGACAGGTGGCATTTGATCATCTGTTGCTCCAAAAAAATCCATTAAAAACCGTTGCCGGCGTTAACACACCAAAAGTGTCGTTATAGTCAATTCAGAAGATTGAAATGGCTCTCTAGTAGCTATAACGATCTTCTGTAGATCAATTTGACTGAGGTTAGACATTATGGTGCAAACATATCTGACTACTGAAGAGCTGGCATCTCGCATCAAATACGATGTGAGGACTATCCGTAACAGACTGAAAGACTCGGTCCTGCTTGAGGGGGTGCACTATCTACGACCGTTTGGCGGTCGCAAGATTCTGTTTATCTGGGAGGCCGTCGAAAAGGACATGGTGAAGTACTCCCGCTCTGCTGGATTGGTGCCGATGGCTGGTGGAGGAATCTGCCATGGGTAAAGTTCGCTCCCGTACAGAAACCGATAAATTGTTCTTTGATTTTATCTACCTGGGCGAGCGCTGTCGCGAGCAGACAGCACTATCTGACACACCAGCGAACAGGAAAAAGCTGGAGAAGATTCTCGAACGCATTGAGGCGGAAATTACCCTCGGGACATTCGATTACGCTGCGTACTTTCCGCACAGCAGCCGCGTTCAGGCATTCAAGCGCCTGCAATCCGGCAGTGCGTTTCTGACCTCTCCGCTATTCGGGGATTTTGCTGAGCGTTGGTTCGACGAGAAGCGTGTGGAGTGGCGCGACACGCATATTGCTACCGTTCGCCAAACTCTGGATAAGCACCTTCTGCCAGCGTTTGGGAAGCACGAAGTCAGCGCCATCACCAAGGCAGAAATCCTATCCTTCCGCTCGGCTCTCGCCAAAGTACCCGGGCTGAAGGGGCAGACTCTGTCGGCGACGCGAATCAACCACATCATGACGCCATTGCGCATGATTCTCGGTGAGGCAGCTGACCGGTTTGAGTTTACGTCACCGTACCTGAACATCAAGTCGTTAAAGGTGCCCAAAACAGATGTGGAGCCGTTTACGCTTCAGGAGGTCCTGCAAATCCTCGATACGGTGCGTGACGATTTTCGCGGCTACTACACACTCCGATTTTTCACCGGCATGCGCACAGGAGAAATCGATGGGCTGCAGTGGAAGTATGTGGATTTCAGTCGCCGTCAGATTCTTATCCGCGAGACTTGGGTGGGTGGTCGTCTCGACTACACGAAGAATGACGGCTCTCAGCGTGAAATAGAAATGTCTGTTCCAGTGTACGAGGCCTTGCAAAAGCAGCGGGAAGTCACCGGTGCGAGTCAGTTCGTTTTCTGCAGCCGTGAAGGGACACCGTACTCCTATCGAAACATCAATAATCGGGTCTGGTATCCGCTGTTGAGGCACTTGGGTTTACGTAAGCGCCGGCCTTATCAGACGCGCCACACCGCCGCCACTCTCTGGCTTGGGGCTGGCGAGAATCCGGAGTGGATAGCTCGCCAGATGGGGCACACGACCACCGAAATGTTGTTTAGGGTGTACTCGCGTTATGTCCCTAACCTGACACGGCGCGATGGCTCTGCGTTCGACAATCTCATCCAAGCAAATCTCAAGGCCTGAGGGGGAGTACCCAAATGACAATGATCAATCAAAGCAACCTGAGCCATATGCCTTCAGAGCCGGAGGCGCGAGAGCGTCAGCACCTGAACAACCTTGTATCTGCAATTAGTCGCCACTTGCAGCATCCTGACGGGACGGATCTGGTATGCGTTCTGGGTTCCGGGTACGAAGAAAATAACCGCCAGGCGCTGGAAACTTGGGTTACTAGCCAGAGCCAAGAGCTCAAGGAGAAGCGCTTGGAGGGCTATCGTCCCTTGGAGCTTTTGATGGATAGGCTTGAGACTCTGTTGTGCGAGTGAGCTGAAAGGGGGCGCAAGCCCCCTTGTTTTTCAAGCGCCGGGCTCAAGTTTGATACGCAGAAACCCGGGATTCCGCGCATGCGCGGAAGTTGATACGTATGGCACGAGTTACGCTTGGCATGTGGCAATGCGGGTTCTACCGTGCTTCCGCGGACAGTTTTTCCAGATCATGCGGCAGTGAGTGCGGCGTCATGCTTTAGCCCAGCTGTTCAAGGCACAGCTGAATCGGAGTGGTGCTCAGATTGTGAGGTACGCGGGATAGCATTTGCAGAATCGCAAGAGAACGGAGAACGGTATTGCGTTCGCTTGAACGAGCGCCCTGTAAGACAGGAGACGGTTTCCTCCCTACCATAAGGGGTAGGCAAATGACTCTGTCAAAGATAAAACCATTGAAATCCTCGGCTAGGAGCGGCGTCGTCGCCGGGGCACAGAGGAAAAGCTCGCCATGGTGGCTCGGCGCAACGGCATCAACCCCAACCAGTTGTTCCATTGGCGCAAGCTCTATCAAGACGGCAGCCAGTCTGCAGTTAGCTCAGGTCAAGCCGTCGTGCCAGCCTCGGAGCTGGCGGACGCCCTCAAACAGATCCATGAGCTGCAATGAATGCTGGGCAAGAAGACCATGGAGGCAGAGAGCCTGCGCGAAGCGGTGGAGATCGGTCTCGCGAAAACGGTTTGCGCACTTACCCTTGTTGTCGGGGGACGACCAGTGAAAGTCTCGGTGTGGTGCGCTAACAGTTAAAGGTTCGTTATCTCCTGGCCAAAAACGTAAAGTCCCGGGCCGGTGGCTCGCCAGCGCCGGCCACCAAGCACGCAGTTAGGATGCAATGCCAACCAGTGTTTGCCGAGCAGAAAACTGCGAAGCCTGCAGTCTTGGGAGATCCCATGCAGACCAATCCGGGTCAGTGTGCATGATCATGGCTGCGCTCCGTCTTGGCCTTCTGCCGTTCCATCCACTTGGCCAGGCCCCATATCCTGGTTCCCAGCGCCAGCAGCAGCCAAAGCAACCATTGCGGTACTTGATATTGGTCGCTTAGCAAGAGACCTGCACCACCTCAAAGCATCACCACGAAAAACCACCTCATCAGCGTGCGCTCCAATTACTTACGAGGCACACGTTAGCTCGATGTTTCGCTACGCCAACGCAGATGCTGCAAATTTCGTCAGATCCCAGGCTGGGAAATGAGGACGGCATGCTTGCAGGTATGAAGGCGCTGCTTTCCGTGCCCCGAGTCAGCTCACCGAAGGTGACGGGGAACGGGCCGCACGCTAACGGCTAGATCAGATGAGGCGCCGGCAAAAGCGAAAAGAAGAAGAGGACGCACCGCTGGCCCAAGCACGGAATCCATAGAGCTCCTACTGCATAAAAATATTGACAGCAGCAGGAAGCTAGACGATATTGATCTCGCCATCATCTCAGTACGAGCTGTACGGAGAGAAAAATGAGGTGCGGCAGGTTGCAGCCTGCCGCGATTGCAATAACTGACCCGTTAGGAGAGCTAAAGCTATGAAACTGTACCAAATCGCCTATGACCTGCGTAAGCAGCGTAACTACCAAGGCCTGTATGACCGCATCAAAGCCTATGGCACTTGGTGCCATGCCCTGGAGTCCACCTGGATCATCGCCACGCAACAGTCTGCAGCCCAGGTTAGAGATAACCTCCGGTCCGCAATGGACGCGGACGACGGCCTGCTGGTGACCCGGCTGCAGGGAGACGCCGCCTGGTTTGGTCTGAACGCCGAAAAAACTCAGTGGTTACAAAATCAGTATCAGCGCTGCGAAGCCTGATGAACGCCTGCGCCAAGGATGGCGCTTCTACCCAGAGTTACTTATGCCAAACCCGTCATTCAAATTGAGCGATGTGGCCGATGTCCGCTCCGGATACACCTTCCGCGGCGCGTTGGAGCATGACCCTGCTGGCGATATCCGTGTTCTCCAGATCAAGGATCTGCGTCAAAGCTCGGCCATTGAGCCGGACACGCTAACGGCCGTCAGTTGGGATGCGCGCACCTCACCGCCGCTGCTCCAATCAAGCGACATCGCGGTGATCGCCCGTGGCGATAACAACAAGGCTGCCCTCTTCACAGGGCAGCAACCGGTTGTTGCCACCAGCCAGTTCTTTATTGTCAGCACAAAAAAACAGGACGTCTTACCCGAATACCTGTGCTGGCTCATCAATCTGCCTCAAAGCCAGCGAAGCCTTGAACGCAGCGGCAGTGCGATTCAGGCCATCAGCAAAGCGTCCTTGATGGATATGAAGATTCCCCTTCCGCCACTCGCCACTCAGCAGAAGCTAATTGCTCTGCAAGCGCTGTGGGACGAAGAGGATGAGCTGATCGCACGCCTGCAAACCAACAGAGAGAAAATGCTGCAAGGCATTTACCAGCACTTAATTAAGGATTGATCCATGACCGACAAAGTAAACCAGGACGACATCAACAAGGCGCTGTGGGCTGCTTGCGACACCTTCCGCGGCACCATCAGTGCGGACACCTACAAAGACTTCATCCTCACCATGCTGTTCCTCAAGTACATCAGCGATGTCTGGCAGGACCACTACGACAGTTACAAGATGGAATACGGCGATGAGCCGGAACTGATCGAGGAGATGCTCAAGAACGAGCGTTTCGTGTTACCGCGCAATGCCAGCTTCTATGCCCTTTACGATCGACGTTATGAGCCGGGCAATGGCGAGCGCATCGATCAGGCACTGCATTCCATCGAGGAAGCTAACGGCACCAAGCTCAAGGATGCAGGCAAGAGTGTGTTCCAGGACATTTCCTTCAACACCGACAAGCTGGGCGAGGAGAAGCAGAAGAACACCATCCTGCGCCATCTGCTCGAAGACTTCGCCCGTGAAGAGCTCGACCTCAAACCATCCCGCGTCGGCAGCCTGGACGTGATCGGCAACGCCTACGAGTACCTAATCAAAAACTTCGCCGCCAGCGGCGGGCAGAAAGCTGGTGAGTTCTACACCCCACCGGAAGTTTCCGAGCTGATCGCCGAACTGCTCGACCCGCAACCGGGCGACAGCATCTGCGACCCGGCCTGCGGCTCGGCCTCGCTGCTGATGAAGTGCGGGCGCAAGGTGCGCGAGCACCACAACAGCAAGCAATACGCCCTCTATGGCCAGGAAGCGATCGGCTCCACCTGGTCGCTGGCCAAGATGAACATGTTTCTCCATGGCGAGGACAATCACAAGATCGATTGGGGCGACACCCTGCGCAACCCCAAGCTGCTCGATACCAATGGGCAATTGCTGAAGTTCGATATCGTCACCGCTAACCCGCCGTTCTCGCTGGACAAGTGGGGCCATGACGAAGCCGAGCACGATCAGTTTGGACGATTCAAGCGCGGCATTCCGCCGAAAACCAAAGGTGACTTCGCCTTTATCCTGCACATGGTCGAAACCCTGAAAGCCAAGACCGGGCGCATGGCGGTGATCGTGCCCCATGGCGTGCTGTTCCGCGGCTCCAGCGAGGGCAAGATTCGCCAGCAGTTGATCGAAGAAAACCTGCTGGATGCCGTCATCGGTCTGCCGGAAAAACTTTTCTACGGCACGGGCATTCCGGCTGCAATCCTGGTTTTCAGCAAGGCCAAGACCAATGAAAACGTGCTGTTTATCGATGCCAGTCGCGACTTCAAGGCCGGCAAAAACCAGAACATTCTGGGTGAGGAGCAGATCAACAATATCCTGGTCACTTACCGTCACCGCATCAACTCGGATAAATACAGCCACTGTGCCAGCCTGCAGGAAATTCGCGACAACGATTACAACCTAAATATCCCTCGCTATGTGGATACCTTTGAAGAAGAGGAAGCAGTCGACTTGCTGCTTGTGCGCAAAGAGCGGGAGAAGCTGAAGGCGAAGCTGGCTGAGCTGGAAGTGCAGATGGATGTGTACTTAAAGGAGCTAGGCTATGGTGCGTAGCGCTCAAGAAAGCAACATACCTACTGACTGGAAGTATGACCTCCTCGATAATTTTACTGTTCGCGGCAGTGGCCATACGCCTAACAAAGAGAAATCCAATTATTGGAATGGGGGCATAAAATGGGTTTCACTTGCCGACTCTTTTAATTTAGACAAAGGACTCATTCTTAATACTGATAAAGAGATCTCAGAAGAAGGCATCAAGAACTCATCTGCTGTTCTGCACCCAGCAGGAACTGTAATTTTGTCCCGTGATGCGGGTGTTGGAAAAAGTGCAATTCTGGCTAGCCCTATGGCAGTCAGCCAGCACTTTATCGCATGGCGCTGTGACAATAGCCAAAAGATGAATAGCTGGTTTCTATATAACTGGCTACAAATGATGAAGCCAGAGTTTGAGCGCCAGGCGGTGGGCTCAACCATAAAAACTATTGGCCTGCCATATTTCAAAAAACTAAAAATTGCCGTACCACCCCATCACGAGCAAGAAAAAATCGCCAAAATTCTCTCCACTTGGGATGAGGCCATCGCTACTGCCGAGCAACTTCTGGAAAACAGCCTGCAGCAGAAAAAGGCTTTGATGCAGCAGCTGCTTGGCAGTCATGAAAGCGCTGAGGAAGATGGGGAGCAGGACTTCAAGCGTATATCCGAAATTGCAGAGCGCATTCAAAGAAAGTCTGATGGCGGCGATCACCCAGTGCTTACCATATCATCCCTCAGCGGATTTGTTCGGCAGGATGAAAAATATAATCGCTTTATGGCTGGCAAGAGCATCGAGAGCTATATCCTGCTCAAGCGTGGCGAGTTTGCTTACAACAAAGGAAACTCCAAGACCTTTGAATTTGGCTGCATATTTGATCTAGATTCTTTTGACGCTGGCCTAGTGCCTCATGTTTATGTCTGCTTTAAGCTAAAGCCGGGGCTTAGTCACCGCTATTTCAAGTACCTATTTGAGGCTGACTATCTGAAGCCTCAGCTTGGTCAGCTGGTCAATACTGGTGTTCGCAACAATGGCCTGCTCAACATCAAGCCTAGCGAGTTCATGAACACTAAGGTTCCGGTGCCTTCTCTGGAAGAGCAGGAGCGGATTGCAGATATCCTGCATGTCGCCAGCAAGCAGATTATGGCGCTAGAGCAGAAGCTCGCTTGCCTAAAGCAAGAGAAAAAAGCCCTGATGCAACAACTGCTCACGGGCAAACGCAGGGTTACTGTGGATGCTAAGGAGGTCATGTGAAGGATCGCACTATTAGTTTTCAGCTGACCGATTGCGCCGGTCATGCCACAAATTTTCAAAGCTTGCGCTCCTTGCTGGCTTTCTGTGAAGCAGAAGCCAACTTTTGGAAGGAGCGTAAACAGATCGTTCAAACCGAGAGAAGCAGTGCCAACCATACACATTTACATGCTGATGGTGCATTCACTCAGGCAGCCAGTACCATACAGAGCTGGAAAGAAAGCATTGATGATTGGACTGATGATGAGGTGAGCCGCCAACTACAGCAACTTCAACGAAGTCATCTTCAACACCTACCGCAGAACTGGCTATGGAGCGGCCATCCTTTTGTTGAGCCTTTTATTCAGTGTCTCAAAGAGCATGGTGATAAGACAGCTAATGCCTTTTTGGATTTTTCGATTCGCAACTCTGTGCAAAATATTAGCAATATTGAGCATTTCAGAGGCTATATGTATGCCTATGAATTTGCTAATCAGGACTCTCAGATATCTAAGCGTCGTAATGGCGAGAAAGTATCGCTCGGACATTTACGAACACAGTTTGCTGAAGCCAAAGATATGTTGTTTGCTGAAGTGGACGAGCTGAAAACCAGCATTGAAGACTGGGAGATACAGAACAGAGCAGATAGCAGCAGGCTTGTACGGGTACAAAAGGCCTTAGGCCGCCGCAAGATAAAAACGCAATCCAATACATTTGAACGGAAACTAACCGAGTGGACTGGAAAAGTCGCAATCCTTGAGAAAACCTATGAGGAAAAGCTGAAGCTGAAAAAGCCTGCCGAGTATTGGGCAAAATCGGCGCGTAAGTATGGAATACAAGGCGGGCTTTGGACGCTAGCTATTGTTGCTTTGGTTATCGTCGCGGCGATCAATTTTCAAGAAATCTTTGTCACTTGGCTGCAAGGCCGCGAGACTCCCGTTCAGCTCAACACGATTCAAGGAGTTATCCTTTTCGGTTCCCTTGCGGCTGTGTATGCCTTCTTGCTGAGGGTATTGTCGAGGCTGGCTTTTAGCTCGTTCCACCTTATGCGGGATGCCGAAGAACGCGAGCAGTTAACCTACCTGTATTTGTCACTCACAAACGAAGCAGAGATCGACAAGGAATCGCGAGATATTGTCTTGCAGGCCCTATTCAGCCGCAGCGAAACCGGTTTGCTAGCGCAGGAGCATGGACCGACCATGCCCGGAGCATCAGAGATACTGCGCTCAACGCTAAGAGGTAGAGGCCAATAATATGGATGCTAATGACCTGATCCTTTACACCAGTGACGACGGCGAAGCGCAACTAGTACTTCGCGTACTGGATGGCCAAGTATGGCTGACGCAACTGGAAATGGCCGAGCTGTACCAGACCAGCAAGCAGAATATCGGCAAGCATATCCGTGCCGTCATCGCTGATGGGGAGCTGGCTGAAGGGGCAGTTGTAAACCAGAAGTTTACTACTGCCGCCGATGGCAAAGACTACCTGACCCACCTCTACGCTCTGCCGATGATCATCGCCGTGGGCTACCGGGTGCGCTCAACGCGTGGCACCCAGTTTCGTCAGTGGGCCACCCGCACTTTGGGTGAGTACCTGCAGAAGGGCTTCGTGATGGACGATGCCCGATTGAAGGAGCCCCGCTGGGACTACTTCGATGAGCTGCTCAAGCGCATCCGTGACATACGGGCCTCGGAGAAACGCTTCTACCAGAAGGTACGTGACCTCTTCACCCTGGCCGAGGATTACCGCGCCAATGAGCAGGACACCGCCCGCTTGTTTGCCGAAGTGCAGAACAAGCTGTTCTTCGCCGTTACCGGCCACACCGCCGCCGAGCTGATCGTGCAGCGCGCCGATGCCAGCGCACCCAACATGAACCTGCTTAGTTTCAAGGGCGACCGGGTGCGCAAGGCTGATGTTGTGGTTGCCAAGAACTACCTGAATGCCGAGGAGCTAGACCAGCTCAATCGCTTGGTCGGCATGTTCCTCGACTTCGCCGAGCTACGCGCCGAGCAGCGTAAGCACTTGATGCTCGCCGATTGGCGGCAATACATCGACAGCTTTATGGCCTTCAACGAGCAACCGCTACTGCGCACTGCTGGCAGCATCAGCCACGAGCAGATGAAACAGGTGGCACATGAGCGTTACGAGCAGTTCGACCAGCACCGCCGACAGGCCGAAGCCCTAGCCGCCGATGCTCAAGAGCTGGCAGAGCTTGAGCGTCTTGAAAAGCGCCTGAGCAGCCAAAAAAAGAAACGCTGATCGCTCGCGAGTCGCCACTGCGCGAGCCCCGGAAGAAGAAGGAATTACCCAGTGACCCCTGCCCCAAAATTTCAGGAAGAATACAGCGCAAAGCTTCCGGCGCTGGCACTGCTGTGCAATCTCGGTTGGGAGTTCCTATCACCCGAACAGGCGCTGTCCGCACGAGCGGGGAAGAGCGATGAGGTTGTTCTCCGCGATGTTCTGCGCGAGCAACTGGCTAAGCGTCGCTTCCTGTTCGGTGGGAATGAGTACCCACTTTCGCCCAAGGCAATCGACAATCTGGTCAACGAAGTCTGTAGCCCCGCACTCAATGAAGGATTGATGGCTGCAAACGAACGGCTCTATAACCATCTGCTGTATGGCATATCGGTGACGGAGTTCGTGGATGGTAAAAAGGCCAGCCCAACCGTGGCGCTGATCGACTGGCACAATCCAGCCAACAACAGTTTTATCTTCACTGAAGAATTTCGCGTGCTACGTAGCGGCGGTGTGGAAGCGCGCAGACCGGATATCGTTTGCTTCGTCAATGGCATTCCTCTGGTCGTAATCGAGGCCAAGCGCCCGGATGGCAACGCACAAAAAGGCCCGACAATCGACGAAGGCGTTTCGCAAAGCCTGCGCAACCAGCGCCACGACGAAATTCCCAAACTATTCGCCTATAGCCAGCTACTGCTGTCGATCAATGGCAGCGATGGGCGCTATGCCACCTGCGGCACGCCAGCTAAGTTCTGGGCGGCTTGGCGCGAAGAGGATATCTCTACCTCTGAGTTGTACACGCTAAAGAATCGCCAACTGACTGGTGTGCAGAAGGCGGCAATTTTCAGCCATCGCCCAGCGGCTGATCTGCACTGGTACGAAAACCTGATCGCTGGCGGCGAGCTCGCACTGACAGGCCAGGATCAGTTGCTCATTAGCCTATTGTCCCCAGCCAGGCTGCTGGAGATGACTCGTTTCTTCACCTTGTTCGACAAGAAGGCCGGCAAGATCGTCGCGCGCTACCAACAGGTTTTCGGCATCAAACGGCTGATTGAACGGATCAACCAGAAACGCAAAGACGGCGGTCGTGAAGGTGGTGTCATCTGGCATACAACCGGCTCGGGCAAATCATTCACCATGGTTTTTCTGAGCAAGGCGCTGATCCTGCATGACTCTCTCAAGCAGTGCCGCATTGTGGTGGTCACCGACCGGGTTGACCTGGAAAGCCAACTGAGCAAAACGTTTGCCTCGGGCGGCGAACTGGCTGGCAAGAAGGATCGCGAGGCTGCCATGGCCACTTCCGGCACGCGCTTGGCTGAGCAAATCGGTAAGGGCACCGAGCGCATCATTTTCTCGCTGATCCAGAAGTTCAACAGCGCTACCAAGCTGCCACAGTGCGTGAACACCAGTGCCGACATCATCGTGCTTATCGATGAGGGTCACCGTAGCCAAGGCGGTGAAAACCATATCCGCATGAAGCAGGCGCTGCCCAATGCGGCCTTTGTTGCGTTTACCGGCACTCCGCTGCTCAAGGACGATAAGACGACGAACAAGTTTGGCCCCATCGTGCATGCCTACACCATGCAGCGCGCGGTGGAGGATCAGGCTGTGACACCGTTGCTCTATGAAGAGCGCATACCTGATTTAGATGTAAATGCGCGGGCCATCGACAGTTGGTTTGAGCGAATCACTGAAGGGCTAAACGAACAGCAGAAAGCCGACCTCAAGCGTAAGTTCGCCAAGAAGGGGCAAATCTATAGCGCGGATGACCGTATTCGCCTGATAGCTCTAGATATTGCTAACCACTTCGTGAAGAACATCGACGAGGGGCTGAAGGGTCAATTGGCCTGCGACAGCAAGGCCTCGGCAATCAAATACAAGCAGTACCTTGATGAGGCAGGCTTGTTCGAGAGCGCGGTTGTGATGAGCCCGCCGGATAGCCGTGAAGGCAACACCGATGTGGATGAGGCGGCCTCACCCGAGGTAACCCAGTGGTGGAAGAAAAACGTCGGCAGCACGGATGAGCAGATCTACACCAAGCAATTGATCGAGCGATTCGACAAGGATGACTCACTCAAGCTCCTGATTGTGGTGGACAAGCTGCTGACGGGATTTGATGAGCCGAAAAACGCCGTGCTCTACATCGACAAGCCGCTCAAGGAGCACAACCTGATTCAGGCGATTGCTCGGGTAAACCGTCTGCATCCACTGAAGAAGTTCGGCCTGCTGATCGACTACAGGGGCATCCTTTCCGAGCTGGATACCACAATCCAGAAGTATCAGGATCTGGCCTCGCGCACCCAGGGCGGCTATGACATCAATGACATCGCGGGCCTCTATAACCAGATGAGCAGCGAGTACAAGCGGCTACCCCAGCTGCATAAGAACCTCTGGGCGATCTTCTCCGATGTGAAAAACAAAGGTGATATCGAACAGCTACGCCAAGTGCTGGTGCCCAGGATGCAAGAGCGCGATGGGGAGCTGGTTGATGTGAATCTCAAGGTACGCGACGACTTCTACGAAGCTCTGACCGAGTTCGCTACCTGCCTAAAGGTCGCTTTGCAGTCAGCATCCTTCTTCGAGGACACCAGCTTCAGCGATGCCGACCGAGCTCATTACAAGGAAACCCTTAAACAGTTCTCCAGTCTGCGCCAACTCGCCAAACAAGATGCTGGTGAAACGGTGAACTACGACCAGTATGCCGAGCAGGTACGTAAGCTGCTGGATAAGCATGTGGTAGGCGTCGAGGTGAACGACCCCGGCGGGGTTTATGAAGTCGGCAAGATGGGGCAGCAAAAGCCTGAACAGTGGAGCGAGGAAAAGACGCGTAACGAAACAGACATCATCAAGACCCGTGTCAGCAAGATGATTGAGCAGGAGTTGCGTGATGACCCCTACGCCCAAGAGGCGTTCTCCAAACTGCTGCGCCAGGCCATCGAAGAGGCAGCAAAGCTATTTGACCACCCGCTTAAGCAATATCTGCTTTTCCACGAATTTGAGCAGAAGGTGCAGGCCCGCAAGCTCGATGAGCTGCCCGATGTGCTTGCGGGTAACCGGCATGCCCAGGCGTACTTCGGCATTTTCAAGAAGAGCCTGCCTGAGGCCTTGGTTTCAGCTGATGAGCAGGCGCAGGAGCACTGGGTAAAACTAGCTTTCAGCCTGGATGAAATGGTCACGACCTCGGTGGCTGAGCACTCAATCAACCCACAAAATATCGAAAGCGATATTCGTAAGAAGCTACTGCCGCTGCTCTTCAAGGAGTGCAAAGCGGTGGGCGCTGGTATGGACCAGGCGAAGGCCATGGTTGAGTGGGTGGTGCAAATTACGCGAGTAGGCTTGTCGGGCTTATGAGTGTACCCATCGTCATGAGCGCGCCACCTGCCTCCGCAGTGTCGAGCTGGCTGAGCTTCCACTATGCCGATGAGTTGATACAGGTTGAAAGGGCGCGAAGGGCTCGCGATGTTTCACGCATTCTGATCAAGGTCGATCCAGATTGCCGCGTGCGCGTCAGTGCGCCAGATGGGGCCAGCGATGAACAGGTATTGGCCGCGCTGAAACGACGCGGTCGCTGGATCTATGAGCAGCTTCGTGAGTTCCGTGCTCAGCTAACGCACGTTCGTCCGCGGCAGTACATCAGCGGGGAAAGCCACTACTACCTAGGCAAGCAGTATGTGCTCAAGGTGATTGAGGCGCCTGATGAGATACAGCAGGTGCGTTTGTTGCGGGGCAAGCTTGAGGTTTCTGTTCGGGTTAAGTCGGCAGGCAAGATCCGCGAACTCCTTTACGCCTGGTACAAAGCTCGCGCCCGTGAGGTGTTTGATCGACGCCTAGATGCTGTCTTGCAACAAGCCCTTTGGGTTGCAGCCAAACCGCCACTGCGCATCCTAAGCATGCAAACACAGTGGGGTAGTTGTTCACCTGCGGGCCGTATCACGCTCAATCCCCACTTGGTTAAAGCATCCCGCGAGTGCATCGACTATGTGATCTTGCATGAGCTTTGTCACATCGCCGAACACAACCACAGTGAGCGGTTCTACCGCCTTATGCAGCAGGTCATGCCGCAATGGGAAATGACAAAAAAGCGACTGGACGGTATGGCGGCTGCCTTGCTGAACGGAGGCTGAGCATCTTTTGATTCACGTGCATCTATCAATGCACTTGATCTCCAGCCCCCACAAGCCGGATGAATCCGTCGCCTTGCTTTAAGACTGAAAAAGGACTGAATCGCCCCTACTGTCGTCGACAGTTTCAAGCATCAGCTCTGGTGCTGAAACAAACAATAATCAGGAGCCTTCCCCTGGCCGGGAAGCGTCTGTAGCAACAGGCAGGGCCCGGCCAAGAGTGGATACTGCTAGCGGGCTTATCCTAGGAGCTCGCGTTAGTAAAGCGCTGCAGAAGCTTTAGCGAAATGTGGTCCTCTCCCTTTTCAATTGTCAGCTCATCTCCGAAATTCCAACCAAGCTTCTCAAGTAGCTCGGATGGAAGCTCAACAATAACGTCTCCGCTGTTATCCCCAGCATCCCGGCAGACAACTCGCCAGCTATCAGGCATGTCCATAACGTCTCCATCGCTATATGAAGCTAAAGTATGGCCGCTTCATCGCCTGCTTGTCGCGCACGTCCTCGTCTTAGCGGCTGTGTTGAAGGCTGATCGTTCAGATGGCTAAAGCCCTGGTCCATTGCGGCTTTCGGGTATCTCAATGGGGAGCTAAGCAAAGTGTCAGCTATTCGCTGCGTAAGTGAAATGGGCACCCTGTCCTGATGCACTGCTAACGGCCAGGAGCGGACACGCGCTAAATTCCCTTATCGATCCGAAGATCAAAATCAAACAGTCAACGCAGGCGCGATCGCCCACATGCGCGATGTAGTGCTAAGCAACTTCTTCACTGCCTATAAATATATTCAGAAGCTCGGGACGCCCTAATTGACAGTAAAGCATTGTCTCTAAAAGGGGAGTCTCATCTTTGATCTTGGAGAGAAGGTCTACAACAGGCAGTCCGGAAGCTTCTGATACTTTTTCAAGCATGGCCTCATACCAAGAAGGATCAAACAAGTTTATACGTTGATTCGCATCAGAATGAATTTCGGTATACTGCTCAAGTGTGATGGCACGCTCTACATCCATAAATTGACGTAGCACGTCGGTTGCATAAGACATTCGAAAAAATAGTGAAATAAGCGTGCGCCAAGTTATTAGGTTGTAGCCGAGTTTATGTAGTGCTGGGAGAAATGCGTCCACTCTATATATGATTCTGGCAATAAATGCCGATGATTTGGCGGCGTCTACTGGAAGCATTGTTCCAATTACGCTTAATGCTCCTGAGCGTAAGAAACCGTTAGCCGCTGAAGCATGAGCGCCCCCAACAGCGAAAGTTGAACAAGCACTAAGCATTACAATAGGGGGGACACGGGCCTTGTTGGACAGCTCCCAACTATCCAATTTTTCCTTCCCAATCTGGAGCCATCCGGTTTGGGTAAGGCCGCCGTGATCGCCGTGGCAGTCGAAGATGACTATAGCCCCTTCGAAACTGTTGAGAGCCTCAATAACTTCGGTAACGGAGGTAACATCAACAAATTTGACGGTTGTGCCGTTTTCAAGCGGGAAGCAATCAATAGCAATCTCAAGAAATTTTCTAATTTTATCTTGATTTGTAAAAGAGCGAATCACTAAAACATTGTGTAGGGCTTGAGCAGGCAATGTGATAGGAGAGCCAAGAGTGGCGAATTGGAGAAGCATATTCCCCGGAGTCATTGGGATCTTGCTTACCTCATGACTTATCATTAGCGGCAAGTCACCCAAATACACCCACTCTATTGGTGCATCACTGCAAATCTTACAGCTATTAAAATTAGTCGCTATCAAATCTGCCAGCTGGCAACTAATGTTTGATCTGATTTCATCGGAAAGTGACTTGAATTTAAGCTGTAGCTGGCGAAGTGATTTAGGGTCTGTCCTTTTGTGAGTAAGCTCTAGGTCCTTTAATTTTGCCTGATGTAGGTTTACTGCGTTAGGCAGTCGAATAGCCGGAATACACTCATTGGTGGCCAGTATCCCGATTGAATGGTTTGTAGCAGCGAGCTCCGACTGTCTTTCTTTAAGTATTTCGCTTACATATGGAATGCTGTAAGGGTTTTCAAAATGACTCGTGCCTGATGATAAAGAAATCCCGGAGTACCCCGGGTTCTTGATAAGCCCATTTTTAATTAAATCCTTTTGCCAAGGAGCTTTGATCTTTCTAAATATTTGATTCCAGAAATTTGAGTTGATTTTATAGTAAGCCTGCATGATTGACGGGCTGTAAACAATAACCTCACCAATATCTTTCCCAGGCATCGCTGCAAGCATGGATTCAACGCTGCTTTTTATTGCATTAAAAAAGTTGTCAATATGGTCTGGCCGAATTCTTTCATGACTCTTGAATTGGAGTCCAAGAGATAGGTGCAATATCTCATTTGCCAAGGTAGCCCCAGAGCCATAATAGGGACATTTTGCGGAACCTATATATTTAGAGCGAATTTGTGACGGCACCTCCAATTGATGTCCAGAGCGGCGTGAGATTCTTTCGAGTTCTTCATGTATCGCCTTGTCGAACGTATGACACCACTCAGTAGCAGGTAATTCAGAAATATTGATCACACCCGGGGCGTCGATATGTGCTGCTACGAGCAATGACTTTTCTTTGGGTATATCTAGCGCCTTTATCTGTTCAAGGTGCTCAGGCAGCGTAATTATTATAATAAAGTCGCCGACAGTTAATTTCGGTATTTCATTTATTAAATGGGATCCAATAGTGAATATATTTTTGCAAACACCGCTGGAGCGGTATGAAATAAGCTCTTCTTGAGATAAGAATATCTCCGCAGTATCTATTGGCGCAAGAGCAGCGATCGCCAAGAGAGGAATAAAATCGTTAGAAACCACCCCTTGCTGCCAGCCTTGAAAAAAAGTATCCCTATCTTGTTCAACGGGGGCTATTAAAATATAAGAAATTTGAGTCACTCGGCACCCTGGTTATTACATTAAATTCCGTTTCAGATTTTGCTCATGCTTTTTTCAGCCCTAGAACTCTATCATTTAGAATAGCATCAAGGCCCAATTTGTACCGCTTAGAATGACTCATCCTAAGCCATATATAAGCCAAGAGGGTTTCACAGTAACGCTCCTCTCCCGGGAAATTTGCGAAGGGCTGCTTCTGGCCGAAAGAAAACGCTTGTTTGGGGGGCGACATGGCTATGCTGGCTTGCTGAACTGCCTGTGACCGTGAATCCGGCTGTTGTTCGAGTCGGTGGCTGATCCGTGGCTAGTGCTCAAATATGTCAGCGCACTCCTCAGTGTTTTAAAGGGGCTGGCACGGATTGGGCACAGGATTGGCACAAGCGGTTGATCGGCCGTTCGGCAGTGTGGGGGCTAGTGCTCTGGTGAGGTTCTCGTTCGCGAGAGTGATGGGGGCGTCTGAGGGGTATAGAGGGCGGACGAAATAATGCCGAATTCTTGTGAAAAAACGTTTTATTACAAGGAGATATGGCGCACCTGGCGGGATTCGAACCCACGACCCTTGCCTTCGGAGGGCAATACTCTATCCAGCTGAGCTACAGGTGCGTATTTTTTGCTGCGGCCCATTGGACCACTAGCTGACTCTTATCTCAACTCTATGACTACTGCCTTCGGAGGGCGGTACTCTATCCAGCTGAGCTACGGGTGCGTGATGTGGCTGCGCTCAATGCGACCAATGGCCGCAGCCCGTTAGCCAGTGGCTGGAATGGGCTGCGCTGCAGCGCGGCAATGATACGCACTGCGGGCTGTGGCGTCCATGCCTGTGAGGGGATTCGTTGGTCTGCCGCGACCGCTTGGCACTTTGTCGGGTGTGGGTTTATCGGTATACTCGCGCTCATTGTCCGGGCAATGCACTTGGGCGCAAAACATATAGCCATGATGAGGATGCACAAGGTGATGACTTTGAAGAAGATTCTGCTGGCCTCGGCGGCCATGCTGGCGGTGGTTGCCGGTAATGCTTTCGCGGCAACAGCGAACGAAGAGGCCATCGCGGAGCGTCTGAAACCTGTCGGTACCGTTTGCCTGGTTGGCGATCCTTGCGCCGACGAAGTAGCCGGTGGTGGCGGTGCAGCGTCCGGTCCGCGTTCTGGTGCCGATATTGTTGGCAAGTTCTGCTCTGCCTGCCACGGCTCCGGTGTTCTGGGTGCGCCCAAGGCCGGTGATACCGCTGCCTGGAGCGCGCGCCACGGTGGTGACCTGGACGAGCTGCTGAAAAACGCTATCGCCGGTCTGAACGCCATGCCGCCGAAAGGCACCTGTGCTGACTGCTCCGATGAAGAGCTGATGGCCGCGATCAAGGAAATGTCCGGTCTCTGATCAGACGTTCCGCGCTGTACTAGACGCCCCGCCCTGTGCGGGGCGTTTTGTTTTCAGCTGCCTTTGAGCATATCCCGCAGGTTGGAGAGCGCGGCCTTGCCGCGTGCCTGTTTCTGCTCCACCGGGGCTTCTTCGCTCCCTTCCCACTCCAGATCTTCCGGCGGGATTTCATCCAGGAAGCGGCTGGGGGCGCAGTCGATGATTTCACCAAACTGCCGGCGCTTGGCGGCAAAGGTGAAGGCCAGGGTTTTGCGCGCGCGGGTGATACCTACGTAGGCGAGGCGGCGTTCTTCTTCTACGCTGTCGGCCTCGATGCTGGAGCGGTGGGGCAGGATCTCTTCTTCCATGCCCATGATGAACACGTGCGGGTACTCCAGGCCCTTGGAGGCGTGCAGGGTCATGAGCTGGACGCGGTCGGAGTCTTCTTCCTCTTCCTGGCGCTCGAGCATGTCGCGCAGCACCAGTTTGGCGATGGCGTCTTCAATGGTGCTTTCGCCGCTCTCGTCCTTCTCCAGGATGTTTTTCAGCGAGTCGATCAGAAACCAGACGTTACCCATGCGCTTGGCGGCGACCTCGTCGCTGGAGCAGTTCTGGCGAATCCAGTTCTCGTAATCGAGGTCCAGCACCATCTGCCGCAGGCCGCCAATCGGGTCGTCGCCGTAGCAATGCTTGCGGGCGCTGTCGAGCCAGGTGATAAAGCGCTGCAGGCGCTCGCTGTAGCGGTTGTCCAGGCGCTCGGCCAGGCCGGTTTCGCCGCAGGCCTGGTGCATGCTGATCTGCCGCTCGTTGGCGTAGGTGCCGAGCTTTTCCAGGGTGGCCGGGCCAATCTCGCGGCGCGGTACGTTGATCACCCGCAGCAGGGCGTTGTCGTCATCCGGGTTGACCAGCAGGCGCAGGTAGGACATCAGGTCCTTGACCTCTTGCCGGCTGAAAAAGCTGGTGCCGCCAGACAGGTGATAAGGGATCTGGTGGTGCTGCAATTTCAGTTCGATCAGCCGCGCCTGGTGGTTGCCGCGATAGAGGATGGCAAAGTCGCGCCAGGCTCGTTTGTGCTGGTGGTGCTGGTTCTGAATCTCGACCGCTACGCGCTCGGCTTCGGCCTCTTCATTGCGGCAGCGGATCACGCGCAGCGGTTCGCCGTAGCCCAGCTCACTCCACAGCTGCTTTTCGAACACGTGGGGGTTGTTGGCGATCAGGGTGTTGGCCGCGCGCAGGATGCGGCTGGTGGAACGGTAGTTCTGCTCCAGCATGACTACCTTCAGGTGCGGAAAGTCTTCCTTGAGCAGCGCCAGGTTTTCCGGGCGTGCGCCGCGCCAGGCGTAGATTGACTGGTCGTCGTCGCCCACCACGGTAAAGCGTGCCTGGCTGCCGACCAGCATTTTGACCAGCAGATACTGGCTGGCGTTGGTGTCCTGGTATTCATCCACCAGCATGTAGCGAATGCGAAACTGCCATTTCTCCAGTACATCGGGGTTGTCGCGAAACAGCACCACCGGGATCAGGATCAGGTCGTCAAAGTCGACCGCGTTGTAGGCCTTGAGCGTGCGCTGGTAGTGCATGTAGACGCTGGCGGCGGTCTGCTCCTGCGGGGTTTTGGCCTGGGCCAAAGCTTCGTCCGGCAGGATCAGGTCGTTCTTCCAGTTGGAGATTTGCGCCTGGATGCCCTCGATGCCGTCTTCGGCGCCGTAGTCCTTGTGCATCAAATCGGTAATCAGCGCTGTGGCATCCTGCTGATCGAAAATCGAGAAGCCGGGCTTGTAGCCCAGGCGCTGATGCTCCTTGCGGATGATGTTCAGCCCCAGGTTGTGGAAGGTCGAGACGGTCAGGCCGCGGGCGTCGGGCCCGCGCAGCAATTGGCCAACCCGCTCTTTCATCTCGCGTGCGGCCTTGTTGGTAAAGGTCACGGCAATGATGTGCTGGGCGCGGATACCACACTCTTTGACAAGATAGGCGATCTTGCGGGTGATCACGCTGGTCTTGCCGCTGCCGGCCCCGGCCAGAACCAGCAGCGGTCCGCTGATGTACTCGACGGCTTCCTGTTGGCGGGGGTTGAGGCGTGACACGGGGGTATCTCCGGAGGCTGAGGGCGGCAAATGGTAGCAGCTTCGTCGGCGGATCGGGTGCCGCCTATCAGTGAGACTTGGTTATTGGCGAGATATTCGCTATAACTTGCTTCACAAAAGTGCTGTAGATGCTTAAATTTTAAAGATTCTTTTATTGGAGATTACTCCCAGTCGACTGAATTTATCCCTGACTTGACGCCAGCCGGGCAAAAGACCCCGGCAAATCAAGCAGATAGCGGCCAGAGCCGGCATGGATACGACTGAGAGCCTTGTTCCAACCCAGGGGAGATCGCCGCTTGAGCGATGACAGACCACTACAGCGAGTTATCTTGCTGGATACCGACCACGGCGCCTATGTGCAGCTGTGCCGTCGGCTTGCTGTGGTTGGTACCCTGCCGTTCAGCCTGGAGCGCGCCGAAGACTGGCATCAGCTGCAAACCCGGATCGACCGGGGCGAGGTGCAGGCGGTGCTGGCGCGTTCAGACAGCCTGGCCATGCTGCACGACTGCGGCATACCGGTTATTCATCTGGCCAGCGAGCCCGACTTTTCCAGCATCGGCAACGGCCTCAACGACACCCTGTGGGATCAATCCTCCGCCAGCGAAATCATCCGTTGCTGCCAGTACGCGATGGAGCGCCACCGCCTGCGCGGCGCGCTGGACCGCGCCGCCAGCTACGACCCGCTGACCGGTACCTGCAACCGTCAGATGCTGCAGGATCGCCTCAAGCAGGGCATGCGCCGGGCGCTGCGCAGCAATCAGCCGCTGGCGGTGTTCTGCGTTGATCTGGACAACTTTCGGCACGTTAACGACAGCCTCGGCCATAGCGCCGGTGATGCCATCATCTGCGAGGTGGTAGACCGCCTGCGCGCGGTGCTGCGCAACACGGATACCATCGGGCGCATGGGCAGTGACGAGTTTGCTCTGGTGATCGAGGACTACACCTCATCCAGCAACCTGTTGCAGATTGCCCAGAAAATCATCAACGAGCTGGCCGAGCCCTTTACCGTCAGCAACGAAGGCCTGCTGATGGGCTGCAGCGTCGGTATCGCGACCTATCCCGAGGGCGGTCAGACGGTCGACAGTCTGCTGCTGCACGCCAACCTGGCGATGCTGCAGGCCAAGGGGCAGCGCGGCTGCAGCTTCCACTTCTACGACGAGCGCATCAACCTGCAGGCGCACAGCCTGATCGAGTTTGAGTCGTCGCTGCGTCAGGCCCTGCGCCGTAACGAGTTTGAGCTGCACTACCAGCCGCGGGTCGATCTGGGCAGTGGCCGCATTGTTGGCCTTGAAGGGTTGATCCGCTGGCGCCACCCGGAGCGGGGGCTGCTGGGGCCGGGCGAGTTTATTCCGCTGGCCGAGGAGACCGGCCTGATCGTGCCGATGGGCTACTGGGTGATCGCCCGCGCCTGCCACGATCTGGCGCGCATGCAAAAGCGCGGCATGGCGCCGGTGCATGTGGCTGTGAACATGTCGTTCCGCCAGTTTCAGGACAGCCGGCTGCTGTCCACCGTGCGCCGCCTGCTGGAGCGTACCGGTATTGACCCGCACTGGCTGGAGTTTGAGCTGACCGAAACCGCCGTCATGCAGCAACCCGAGCAGGTGCTGATGACCATGGACGGCATGACCGGCCTGGGGCTGCGCTTCTCGCTGGATGACTTTGGTACCGGCTTCTCCTCCTTCGTTCACCTGCACAGCCTGCCCATCAACCTGCTGAAAATCGACCGCGGCTTCGTCAAGGCGATTGCCGAGCGCTCTGCCGACCGGCAACTGGTTGGCGCGATGATCGAGATGGGGCACAGCCTGGGGCTGGAGGTGGTGGCCGAGGGCGTGGAGCAGCGTGAGCAGCTGGATATTCTGCGCAGTCTGGGCTGCGATCAGGTACAGGGGTTCTTTATCAGCCCGGCCTTGCCCTTCGATGAGCTGTGCTACTTCATGGATGCTTACCAGATGGGGCGCGATGCGTCGCCGAAGGAAAGTGGCGTTGTTCGCCTGATGTCCTGAGCCCATTCCCAAGGCCCCTGCGGGGCTTAAGCGTCTGGCTGCTGTGTTCTGCCCCTCAGAAAGATACAAGGCGACTGCCGGCACCGCTGTCGCCAGCGGGTTGGCACCGGCGCCGCCCTGTGTGGTTACTCTAGTTGTCTTTCCCGTTTTTGCCCGCCTTTGTCGCGCTATTTGTCGGTTTTACCCCGGCGTCTGGCCGTTTTGCGGCTGTCGGTCCAGCTGGCGATACTGCAATGCCTCGGCCAGGTGCGGGCGCTCCAGTGCCGGGCTGCCTGCCAGGTCTGCCAGTGTGCGCGCCACCTTGAGCACCCGGTGGCTGGCCCGTCGCGACAGCCCCAGGCGCTCTACCGCCTGCTCCAGCCAGCGGCCATCCGCTTCGGTCAACGCGCAGTGCTGTTGTATGCCGGCCAGGTCCAGGTGGGCATTCAGGCACTGCTGGCGCTGCTGCTGGGCCTGTCTTGCCGCTGTCACCTGCGCAGCGGCGGTGGCGGTGTCCGGTTTGCTGCGTCCGGTCTCGCCGGTCAGCTTGAAGGGCTCGTTGCGCATGGCCAGGTGCAGGTCGATACGGTCGAGCAGCGGGCCGGACAGCTTGCTCCGGTAGCGCTGTACCTGTTCCGGGCTGCAGCGGCAGCGGCCAGACGGGTCGCCCTGATAGCCGCAGGGGCAGGGGTTCATCGCGGCAACCAGTTGAAAGCGCGCCGGGAAGCGCAGTTGTTCGCGCGCGCGGGCAATATGGATGCTGCCCGACTCCAGCGGCTCGCGCAGCATCTCCAGTACCTTGCGATCAAACTCCGGCAGTTCATCCAGAAAAAGCACGCCGTTGTGCGCCTGGCTGACCTCGCCGGGGCGCGGGTGGCTGCCGCCGCCAACCAGCGCGGCAGCAGATGCACCATGGTGGGGCGCGCGGAATGGGCGGCCCGGCCAGGCCAGCAGTGGCGTGCGTTCGCAGACGGATTGAATGGCCGCGACTTCCAGCGCTTCCTGCTCCCGCAGGGGCGGCAAAATACCGGGCAGGCGGCTCGCCAGCAGCGTTTTGCCGGTGCCGGGCGGGCCGAACAACAACAGGTTGTGCCCGCCGGCGGCGGCCACAATCAGGGCCCGTTTGGCCTGCTCCTGGCCCTGTACCTCGCCCAGCTCGGCCACCGCCGGCGGTGGCGGTGCGGTGACCTCGGGCAGCGCTGGCAGTGATGCCTCGCCGCGCAGGTGGGCACACAGGGCCAGCAGATGCTCGGCGGCAATCAGCTCGACCCCTTCAACCAGCGCGGCCTCGGTGGCGTTGGCGCGTGGCAGGATCAGGCGGCGCCCGGCTTCACGGCAGGCCAGTGCCACGGGCAGCACGCCCTGCACCGGCCGCAGCTCTCCTGATAGGGCCAGCTCACCGATGCATTCGCAGTCTTGCAGCGCCGTGGCGGGTATTTGGCCGCTGGCCGCGAGCAAGCCGAGGGCGATGGCCAGATCAAAGCGGCCACCCTCTTTGGGCAGGTCGGCGGGGGCCAGGCTGATGGTGATGCGGCGGCTGCCCGGAAACTCCAGCTGGGCGTTTTGCAGGGCGCTGCGTACGCGGTCTTTGCTTTCACGCACGGCGGTTTCAGGCAGCCCGACCAGGGTCAGGCTGGGCATGCCGTTGGCCAGGTGTACTTCAACGCTGACGGCGGGGGCGTCGATACCCAGGCGGGCGCGACTGTGAACAATAGCCAGGGACATGATCACTCCTTGATCAGTGTGGCCTGATACTGCCGAGGGTCAGGCGGTTACTGCGTTTTTGCTTCCA
>MDTG01039107.1_pt1 | contig 31772 bp, 27 predicted proteins | sample 811421 | NCBI WGS metagenome assembly MDTG01 (sample SAMN05326645, study PRJNA326480) | marine metagenome | isolation source: seawater | place: Pacific Ocean: South East | collected 2011
CGTTGACGATGCCGTTGGCGTCGATGTCGAAGGTCACCTCGACCTGCGGCACGCCGCGCGGCGCCGGCGGGATGCCGACGAGATCGAACTGGCCGAGCATCTTGTTGTCGGCCGCCATCTCGCGCTCGCCCTGGAACACGCGGATCGTCACCGCGGTCTGGTTGTCCTCGGCGGTCGAGAAGGTCTGGCTCTTCTTCGTCGGGATCGTCGTGTTGCGGTCGATCAGCCGGGTGAAGACACCGCCCAGCGTCTCGATGCCGAGCGACAGCGGCGTGACGTCGAGAAGCAGCACGTCCTTGACGTCGCCCTGCAGCACGCCGGCCTGAATGGCCGCACCCATGGCGACGACCTCATCCGGGTTCACGCCCTTGTGCGGCTCCTTGCCGAAGAAGGTCGAGACCACTTCCTGGATCTTGGGCATGCGCGTCATGCCGCCGACGAGAACGACCTCGTCGATCTGGCCGGCCGCGATGCCGGCGTCCTTGAGGGCCGCCTTGCACGGCTCGATCGTGCGCTGGACGAGATCGTCCACCAGCGATTCGAACTTGGCGCGCGTCAGCTTCATCGTCAGGTGCTTGGGACCGGAGGCATCCGCCGTGATGAACGGCAGGTTGATCTCGGTCTGCGACGAGGAGGACAGCTCGATCTTCGCCTTCTCGGCCGCTTCCTTCAGGCGCTGCAGCGCAAGCTTGTCGCCCTTCAGGTCGATGCCCTGGTCCTTCTTGAACTCCGACGCGAAGTAGTCGACGAGGCGCATGTCGAAGTCCTCGCCGCCGAGGAACGTGTCGCCGTTGGTCGACTTGACCTCGAAGACGCCGTCGCCGATCTCGAGGATCGACACGTCGAAGGTGCCGCCGCCGAGGTCATAGACCGCGATGGTCTTGCCGTCGTTCTTGTCGAGACCGTAGGCGAGCGCGGCCGCCGTCGGCTCGTTGATGATGCGAAGCACCTCGAGGCCGGCGATCTTGCCGGCGTCCTTGGTCGCCTGGCGCTGCGCGTCGTTGAAATAGGCCGGAACCGTGATGACGGCCTGGCTGACGGTCTCGCCGAGATAGCTCTCGGCGGTTTCCTTCATCTTCTGCAGGATGAAGGCGGAGGCCTGCGAGGGCGAATATTTCTCGCCGTCGATCTCGACCCATGCGTCGCCATTGTCGGCCTTGACGATGTTGTAGGGGACAAGCTCCTTGTCCTTGGCGACCGTCGGGTCGTCATAGCGACGGCCGATCAGGCGCTTCACGGCGAACAGAGTGCCGGTCGGATTGGTGACAGCCTGGCGCTTGGCCGGCTGGCCGACGAGGCGCTCGCCATCGTCGGAAAATGCCACCATCGACGGCGTCGTGCGCGCGCCTTCGGAATTCTCGATAACCTTGGGGGTCTTGCCGTCCATGACGGCGATGCACGAGTTGGTCGTGCCGAGGTCGATACCAATGACCTTTGCCATTTTCACTTCTCCTTTTCAGCAGACCGGTCGGACCCATTGTGGCATCGGGCCGGTCCCTATGTCAGTGCGTCCCGCTTATCAGTACGGATTTCAGGTCAGCTTGTTGGTGCAATCTGATTTGCCCCCGCGAAAAGCCGCTGCATCGCGACCCTGCCCCGGTGACAAGACGTGCCCGCTATATAAGTGGCTGCTTCGCGCACCGCAAGGCACAGGCGCGGACCGACTGCAAACGCGCAGGCGCCGCGCGCCGTCCACCGCAAACGGAAACCCCGCAAGGCGCGCATGACGCGGCGGCCGGCCGTGTTGCAATGCAAAAGGCTTCGCCCTAAAACGCAGGCGACCGCAGGACCCGACGGTCCGGGACGGCCCGCAGCGGCCATCGACCCATGGCGGCGCGGACGCGCCCACGGAACTGCAGCGAGACGCGCCGGCGGCCGACTTCGCGCGACAGAATTGGATATTTCATGTTCTCACTCCTCGCCTACCGCGACCAGTGGACCGGCAACGTGCGCCGCGATCTGCTCTCCGGCCTCGTGGTCGCGCTGGCCCTGATCCCCGAGGCAATCGCCTTTTCCATCATCGCCGGGGTCGATCCCAAGGTCGGCCTCTACGCGTCCTTTTCCATCGCGGTGATCACCGCGATCGTCGGCGGACGGCCGGGGATGATTTCCGCCGCCACCGCCGCGACCGCCGTGCTCATGGTCACGCTGGTCAAGGAACACGGGCTTGAGTATCTGCTCGCCGCCACCGTGCTCGCGGGATTGCTGCAGATCGTCGCCGGCCTGCTGAGGCTCGGCGACGTGATGCGCTTCGTGTCGCGCTCGGTGATGACCGGCTTCGTCAACGCGCTCGCCATCCTGATCTTCATGGCGCAGCTGCCGGAGCTGATCGGCGTGACCTGGCTGACCTATGCGATGGTCGCCGCCGGCCTTGCGATCATCTACCTGTTTCCGCGCCTGACCACGGCGGTGCCCTCGCCGCTGGTGTGCATCCTCGTGCTGACGGCGGCGGCGATCTTCTTCGGCTTCGACGTGCGCACCGTCGGCGACATGGGCGAGCTGCCCGACACGCTGCCGGTGTTCCTCATCCCCGACATTCCGCTGACGCTCGAAACGCTGATGATCATCCTGCCCTATTCGGCGGGTGTGGCGGCGGTCGGCCTGCTGGAAAGCCTGATGACGGCCTCCATCGTCGACGACCTCACCGACACGGAGAGCGACAAGAACCAGGAGTGCATCGGCCAGGGCGTCGCCAACACCGCCACCGGCTTCATCGGCGGCATGGCCGGCTGCGCGATGATCGGCCAGTCGATGATCAACGTGAAGTCGGGCGGTCGCGGCCGGCTGTCGACCTTCGCCGCCGGGGTGATCCTCCTGTTCCTGATCGTCGCGCTCGGCGACTGGGTGAAGCAGATCCCCATGCCCGCGCTGGTCGCGATCATGATCATGGTGTCGATCGGCACCTTCAGCTGGTCGTCGATCAAGAACCTGCGCGATCATCCGCGCTCGTCCTCGATCGTCATGGTGGCGACCGTCGCGGGCGTCGTGGTGACCCACAATCTGGCCATCGGCGTGGTGATCGGCGTGCTCCTGTCGGGCATCTTCTTCGCCTGGAAGATCGCGCAGATCTTCCGCGTCACCTCGACGCTCTCCGACGACGGGCGCGCCCGCACCTACGTCGTGGAAGGCCAGGTGTTCTTCGCCTCGGCGGATGCCTTCACCGCTGCCTTCGACTTCAAGGAGGTGCTGGAGCGGGTGACCATCGACGTCAGCCGCGCCCACATCTGGGACATCTCGGCGGTTGCCGCGCTCGACATGGTGGTGTTGAAGTTCCGCCGCGAGGGCGCCGATGTCGAGATCATCGGCATCAACGAAGCGAGCGAGACCATCGTCGACAAGCTCGCCCTGCACGACAAGCCGGGCGCGCTGGAACGGCTGATGGGCCACTGAGGCCGGAAATGACACCGGAAAGGACTGCAACATGTCGAAGCTGATCGCCCTGGTGGACGGCTCGCTCTATTCGCACAGCGTGTGCGACCACGCCGCCTGGATCGCCAAGCGCAACGGCGCCGCCGTCGAGGTGCTGCATGTGCTCGGACGCCGGCAGGCGGAGGGCGGTGCGGCCAATCTCTCCGGCAACATTGCGCTCGGTGCCCGCACGACGCTGCTCAACGAGCTCTCCGATCTCGACGCGCAGATGGCCAAGCTCTCGCAAAAGCGTGGGCGCGCCATCCTCGACGACGCCCAGCGCGTGCTGGAGGAAGACGGCGTGAGCGCGGTCACCACTAGGCTGCGCACCGGCGACATCGTCGAGACCCTGGCAGATGTGGAAGCCGACGCCGATCTCGTCGTCATCGGCAAGCGCGGCGAGGCGGCGGATTTCGCCAAGCTGCACCTTGGCTCGAACCTGGAACGCATCGTGCGCTCCTCGAAAAAGCCGGTTCTCGTCGCCGCCCGCGCCTTCAAGCCGATCAAGCGCTTTCTCGTCGCCTATGACGGCGGCACCAGCAGCATGAAGGCCATCGACCATATCGCCCGCTCGAAGGTCTTCGCCGGACTGGAATGCCGGCTGCTCACCGTGGGGGTCGACAACGCGGAAACCCGGCGCAAGCTCGACAATGCCACCGCGACGCTGGAAGCCGGCGGCTACGAGGTGCGCGCCGGCATCGTCCAGGGCCAGGCGGATGCGGCCATCGCGGCGACCGTGGAATCGGAAGGGATCGACCTCCTGGTGATGGGCGCCTACGGCCATTCGCGCATCCGCTCGCTGATCATCGGCTCGACCACGACGGAAATGATCCGCTCCTGCAAGGTGCCGGTGCTGCTGTTCCGCTGAGCGCACCCGGGCCTTCCTGCTGCGGAAGGCCCGGTTCCGGGCTGGCCGTCTGCGGGCCACGCGCTATACATAGGCAACGTGCGGTCGCGACAGGTTCCGGCCGCGCCCAGCCAGACAGTTCCGCCCGCTTCAGAAGAGAAGGTCAGAACCCGCCATGACGCGCGACGCCGACACCGCCGAACGAGACGCCAAGGACCTTGAGAAACGCGTTGCCGAGGGCGACCCGTTCACGCTGTTCGGCGAATGGCTGGCCCTGGCGGAACAGAAAGAGCCGAACGACCCGAACGCCATGGCGATCGCCACCGCAGGGTCGGACGGCCTGCCCGACGTGCGCATGGTGCTGTTGAAGGGCTTCGATACCGCCGGCTTCGTGTTCTACACCAACACGGAATCGCAAAAGGGCGTGGAACTGTCCCAGAACATGCAGGCCGCCGGCGTGCTGCACTGGAAGTCGCTGCGCCGGCAGGTGCGCTTCCGCGGTCCCGTGGAGCAGGTCTCCGACGGCGAGGCCGACGCCTATTTCGCCTCACGCCCGCGCGACAGCCGGATCGGCGCCTGGGCGAGCCAGCAGTCGCGGCCGCTGGAAAGCCGTTTCGCGCTGGAAAAGGCCGTGGCCCGGCAGGCCGCGCGCTTCGGTCTCGGCGAGGTGCCCCGTCCGCCGCATTGGACCGGCTACCGGATCAAGCCGGTCTATATCGAGTTCTGGATGGACAAGCCCTTCCGCCTGCACGACCGGCACATCTTCCGCCGCGACACGCCGGACGGCACCTGGACGACCGAACGCCTTTATCCCTGAGCGCTCTCCCAGCGCGGCGGCTCGCCTCGCCGGGCCGCAACCTTCCAAGCCTTCCGTAACGGAAAGAAATCCCGCATTCGCGTCCTGCGGAGTGGACGCGAGCCGTACGGCCGTGCTCTACTTTCGCGATTATATCCGCGAACGGGAGGAGCGGACGGTCGATCATGGGACAGAGATCCTCGTCGCCCCAGGTGGCGCATATCACCGAAATCGAACGCGTCCTGAACGGGCAGATGTCGACCCGCGACGACGTGGTGGTGGAATCCTGGAAGCGCTGCGTGCGCGAGCACGGGCTGGATCCGGCGCGCTCGCAACCGGCCTATATCGTTCCCGACAGCCAGTTGCGCGCCCATCGCGAACAGTCCGAACGGCTGATCTCCATTGCCCGCAGCGGCATCGAGAACCTGTTTCGCCAGGTCGCGGGCCAGAATTACGTGCTGCTTCTGGCCGACCGTGCCGGGATCACCGTCGACTTTTTCGGCGACCCCGCCTTTGAGGACGACTTGCGCCGGGCGGGGCTTTATCTGGGCGCCGACTGGTCGGAGGATCTCGTCGGCACCTGCGGCGTCGGCGCCTGTATCGCCACCGGCCAGCCGATGACGATCCACCAGAGCGACCATTTCGACGTTGCGCATACGCCACTGAGCTGCACCGCCGCGCCGATCTTCGACACAGGCGGGAATCTCTCCGCCGTGCTCGACATCTCGCTGTTGCGCTCGCCGCAGCCGAAGGCGAGCCAGCATCTGGCGCTGCATCTGGTCACGGCCTCCGTGCGCCGCATCGAACTGGCCAACCTGATGGCGACCATGCGTCGCGACTGGGTGCTGCGGCTGGCCCATTCGCCGGAATTCCTCGACGTCGACCCGGAAGCGGCCATCGCGCTCGACGCCTCCGGGCGCATCATCGGCCTGACCCACGACGCGGCCTCGATCCTGGGACGGGCCGACGGCAAGGGGTTGCGCGCGCCCTCCGCCTATATCGGCGCGCCCTTGTCCGGTTTCTTCGACATCGGCATCGACGACCTGCCCGCCCTCACCCGCGGCCGCGCTGCGGAAGACCGGGTGGCACGACTGAGGGACGGCTCGGCCATCTTCTGCCATGCGATCGCACCGACCACCCATCGCCAGTCGATCAGGGCGCCCGCGCGGGCGATCCCGGCGCCGCTGAAGGCGCTCGGCGGCGACGACGCCGACATGAAATCCCTGCAACTCAAGGCGGCCCGGCTTGCCGACGAACCGCTGCCGATCCTGATCACCGGCGAGACCGGCAGCGGCAAGGAACGCCTCGCCCGCGCCCTGCACCAGAGCCGAAGCAAGCCGGGGCCTTTCGTCGCGGTCAATTGCGCGGCGATCCCCGAAGCGCTGATCGAGGGCGAATTGTTCGGCCATGCGCCGGGCGCCTTTTCCGGCGCGCTGTCGAAAGGCCGCCCCGGCCTGATCGAGGAAGCCGACGGCGGTGTTCTGTTCCTGGATGAAATCGGCGACATGCCGCTTGCGCTTCAGGGCCGGCTGTTGCGCGTGCTCTCGGAAGGGGAAGTAACCCGGCTCGGCGAGGCCCGGGCGCGGCCGGTGCGGGTGAAGACCGTCTCCGCGACCAATCGGGACCTCGGCGCGCTGCTGGAAAGCGGCCGCTTCCGCCACGACCTTTATTACCGCATCGCCGCCGCGACGCTGGCGCTGCCGCCGTTGCGCGCGCGCACCGATTTCGAATGGCTGCTCGACCGGCTGCTGGGCGCGATCGGCAACGAGCGCGGCCAGCGCCTGCGCCTCGACCCTGCCGCCCGGCTCGCCCTGATCCGGCGCGACTGGCCCGGCAACATCCGCGAGTTGCTCAACGTTCTCAATGTGGCGGCGGCAATGTGCGAGGACGCCACGATCACGCCCGAGGACCTGCCGCACGACGCAACGGCCAGCTCCACGCTCCTGCCGGAGGTCGGTCAAACCGCCGGCCCCGCCCAGCGTGCGCGAAGGCAAGCACCACTGCCGGGATCGCCCGCAGGCCCCGGCACGGAGACGGCGACCAACGTCGCGGAGCTCGCCAGGGTTCTGGAGGCCTGCAACGGCAACATCAGCGCCGTCGCCCGCCGGCTCGGCGTCGACCGCACCACGGTCTACCGCCGCATGAAGAGGCTGGGCCTGATGCACTGACGCGGCCGCACTCCGGCCCGGTCGGAGTGTTGCACCGCGCCTGTTGCGTGCCTGTTGCGCGCCACGGTGCAACAGTGTTGCACGCAACAGACCGGCCGGCGGCATCGCCACAGGTTCCGCCCCGGCGCTTTGCGTTTTCTCCCGATGTTTCAATCCCCTCGCCGGGGATGCGACCGGTCCCGGCGCGACTGGCACGCGCCTTGCGATCCCGCGAACGACGGATGCGGGCCGGAGGAGGCCGCGCCATCCGCGCATCATGTGAAAAATCCCATGGGAGGGAACCGAATGCTCGATACATCGCCGAACGCCAAGGCCCAGGGCGCGCTGTCTTCGCTGGACGAGGCGCTGGCTGCCCACGACATCGAACGGGCCGTGGCGCTGTTTCAGGACGATTGCTACTGGCGCGATCTCGTCACCTTCACCTGGAACATCAAGACGATGGAAGGAAAGGACCAGATCCGGGAGATGCTGTCGTCGCAGCTTTCGACGACCAAGCCGTCGTTCTGGCAGCTTGCCGACGGAGAGGACGCCAGCGAGGATGACGGCGTGGTCACCGCCTGGATCACCTTCGAGACGGATGTCGCGCGCGGCTTCGGCCTGATGCGGCTGAAGGACGGGCTGATCTGGACGCTTCTGACCTCGATGACCGAACTGAAGGGCCACGAGGAGCCGCTCGGCTTCGAACGTCCGCTCGGCGCGCGACACGGCGCCGCGAAGAACACCAAGACCTGGGCGGAGGCGCGCGAGGAGGAGTTGCGCACGCTCGGCTTCGAGAAGCAGCCGCATACGGTGATCATCGGCGGCGGACAGGGCGGCATCGCGCTCGGCGCGCGGCTGCGCCAGCTCGGCGTGCCGACCATCATCATCGAGAAGAACCCGCGCGCCGGCGACAGCTGGCGCAACCGCTACAAGTCGCTCTGCCTGCACGATCCGGTCTGGTACGACCACCTGCCCTATCTGCCGTTCCCGCCGAACTGGCCGGTGTTCGCGCCCAAGGACAAGATCGGCGATTGGCTGGAGATGTACACACGCATCATGGAGCTGAACTACTGGTCGTCGACCACCGCCAAATCCGCCCGTTACGACGAGAAGGCCGGCGAATGGATCGTGACGGTGGAGCGCGACGGCAAGGAGATCGTGCTGCGGCCGAAGGAGCTGGTGCTGGCGACCGGCATGTCCGGCAAGGCCAATGTGCCCAATTTCCCCGGCATGGACCGCTTCAAGGGCGACCAGCACCATTCCTCAAAACACCCCGGTCCGGATGCCTATCGCGGCAAGAAGGCCGTTGTGATCGGCTCGAACAATTCCGCCCATGACATTTGCGCGGCGCTTTGGGAACACGACTGCGACGTCACCATGGTGCAGCGTTCCTCCACCCACATCGTGAAGTCGGACACGCTGATGGATGTGGGGCTCGGCGGGCTTTACTCCGAACAGGCGGTGGCCAATGGCGTGACCACGCAGAAGGCGGACATGATCTTCGCCTCGCTGCCCTACCGGATCATGCATGAGTTCCAGATCCCGCTCTACGAGGAGATGAAGAAACGCGACGCCGATTTCTACGAAGGGCTTGAGAAGGCCGGGTTCCAGCTCGACTGGGGCGCCGACGGCTCGGGCCTCTTCATGAAGTATCTCAGGCGTGGCTCGGGCTACTATATCGATGTCGGCGCCAGCCAGCTGATCATCGACGGCGAGATCAAGCTCAAGGCCGGACAGGTCAGCGAGATCACCGAGACGGGCGTCAAGCTCGACGATGGGACGGAGCTGCCGGCCGATCTCATCGTCTATGCCACCGGCTATGGCTCGATGAACGGCTGGGCCGCCGACCTCATCAGCCAGGAGGTCGCGGACACAGTCGGCAAGTGTTGGGGGCTCGGCTCCGACACGCCGAAGGACCCGGGACCCTGGGAAGGCGAACAGCGCAACATGTGGAAGCCGACACAGGTGCAATCGCTGTGGTTCCACGGCGGCAACCTGCACCAGTCGCGGCACTATTCGCTCTATCTGGCGCTGCAGCTCAAGGCGCGGAAGGAGGGCATCCCGACGCCCGTCTACGGGTTGCAGGAGGTGCATCACAGGGGCTGATGCCTGTTCCGCTCAGAAACGACGACGGGCGCGGGGAGATCTCCCCGCGCCCGTTTTTTTGTGTAGATGCGTGAAGGTTACGCCGCTTCTTCCCGATGGAGCGCGGAGGCCGGGGCAGAAACATCCGTCCAGTCCTCGAAGGCGAGATCGCCGGCGTAGCGCGCCGCGATCCGGCCCTTGCCATCCATCACGAAGAGCGAGACCCAGCCGCTGTCGAGCAGCTGCCTGACACCGTCGTTTCGGGCAATCACATCGCGGATCGCTTCCTGCGGCGCCTCGATCACCACCGACAGCCGCCGCGGGGCATGGGCTTCCCTCTCGCCGTCGTGCAGCGACTGGAAGGGCAGGCCGACCCTGAGATCGCCGCCGCCGCCTTCCAAAACGCCGATGCCGCCGACGACATTATGCAGCACCTTGTTGCCGGAGCCGAAGACCTGCTGGTCGACGCTGGAGCCGTAGTACTGGAGGTTGATCCAGCTCGCGACCACCATCGGCGCGGTCATCACCACCTCGAGCACGCCGAAACCCTCGTCGGCTCTCCAGTCGTAGGTGTGCAGGAAGGCCCGCCCGCCGAGGTCGACCTTCGCCGTACGCGCGCGGGGTGCTGCGATGAAGGCGGAACAGCCGGCAAGCCCCCACTCGGGCCGCACCTGCGCCCAGTCCGCCGCCCGCGCCGCGATGTCCGTCTCGCTGGCACCGGCGATCCGGAGCGCCCGCTCCGCCCGCGTCAGCCGGCCCGCAGCCTGCAGGGCCTCGGCGAGCTTCGCAAGATCCTCCGCGTGAGAGGCCGGCACGGTCGCGGCATCGAGGATCGCGACCTCGTCGGTCGTGGTGTCATGCAGACCGGCGACGAAGAGCGTGTCCTGAGGGATCGCGATGCCGCGCCCGACAAGGGCTGCCCGCACCTCAGGGTCGTTCAGGACGGCGGCGGCGACCCGCGCGTTGGCCTCGCCCGACTGGCCGCCGCAGGCGCCGCAATCGAGCCCGTGGGCATGGGGATTGTTGCGGCTGGTCGCGCCATGGCCGACGAGGAAGACGATCCGTGCGAACCCGTCGGTCAGCGACATGCCCCGCAGCGCGCCTTCGGCGGCCGCGATGCGCTGCTCCAGCGGCAGGCCGGTCGCCTCTCCCGCTGCGGTCGACGGCACAAGCGCCGGCGGCGCGGCGGCGAGCCTTGAGTCCAACCGCTTGCCAAGCGCAAAGCCATCGGCCGCGAGCTTGCCGAGATAGCCGAGCCCCGCCGTCTCGACGAAGGCGAAGGAGGACACGGCGGCAAGCTTGAACGCCGCCCAGGCTGAGGCCATCCGCTTCGTCAGCGCCGCTCTTTCGGCGACGTCCTTTGAGGGAACCGCCTCGCAGACGAAGGCCTGCGGCGCCAGAAGCACGGGGCAGCGCGCGCTGCGCGCCTCCTCGCCCGCCCCCTTGTAGGCGATGGCAAAGCCGAAGAAGCCGGCAAAGCCCAGCGTTTCGACCTGCGGCGCAACGCTTTCCAGCGACCGCCGGTAGACCTCGGAGCGCACGTCGATGCAAAAGACCGCCTGAACATCCGGGCCTGGCGTGGCGATATCCGTTGCATCGGCACTCGCCGCCGACCCGGCCTCCAGATCCCGCGCCAGCCGACGCGCGTCGGCCCGCTCCAGCGCCGTCTGCAACAGGCAATCGAGCTGCAGCGCGCGCGCCGCCTGGTCGCTTTGCGCATAGGCAGCGGCCGCCGTCTGGCATGCCTCAAGCAAGGCGGAATTCTCCGCATTCGCCCGCAGCACCGCGAGGTCATACGCAAGCCGGATGGCAAGAAGCTGCAAGGGGGTATCGTCGCTCCTGCCCTCAAGCCCCGCCTGCCAGGCGGCGTGCCGGGCATAGGCCGCCCAGCCGCCGACGCTCATCATGAGCCGGTGGAAATAGAGCTCCAGCGCCTCGCCCTGAAGGCCAAGCTCGTCGGCGGCTTCCTCGACAAGCGCCGCCGCCGTCTCCGGCAGGGCGGCGAACTGCGCCCGCAAGCCGGTGAGGCCGGCAGCATCCGGCGTCCGGTCGATCCGCGCATCCATCAACCAGCCGGCGTAGAGACCATCGACGGGCCGCGCCCAGGCCGCCTGTCCGGCATCGAAGACGCTGGCCGCATGCGCGGAGATCCGCTCGACGACAAGGTCGCTCCAGGCACGCCCGTCGGCCTCGCCGGCAAGATCGACCAGCGTCGGCAGCGGCTGGACGTCGGTCTCGGGCAGGTCGCGTGCCAACCCGATCAGCGCCGCGGCGTCCTTGGGCAGATCCCCGCCATGCATCGCGGCACGGGCGGCGAGAAGATCCTCCGGCGCGATCTCGCCGGCCTCGAGCGCGGCGAGGTAGACGCTGCGCGGCTGCAGGGTCCGGGCGCCGGCAACCCGAGCCAGCCGCTGTGCCGCCTGCGGCAGCGAAAGGTCGGCCATCCCGAGATAGGGATTGACGGCGACGAAGGCTTGCAGCGGCCACACGGGTGCGACACGGGCGCAGGCGGCTTCGGCAACAACAAGGGCTTTGGTCTGAGCGGTCATTGTTCGATCCTCATGCTTTGCTGTGGCCGGAGGCGGTGTAGGCGCCGGCGAGACGGTTGAAGAGCGTGTTGACGTAGAGGCCGTTTGCAAGATGAACGCGGGCAGCGCGCCAGGCGGGCGAGGCGGCGCGCGCCGGCTCGACCATCTGGAACACCGTCACGACGCCGAAGGAGACGACCGCCAGCAGCATGACGGCGATCCCGGCCGCATCCGCAGCCGGCGGCGGCGGCAGCACCCCGGCATAGAGCGTCTGCGCCAGGGCATGCAGCGCGAGATAGGCGAGAGTGACGGCGGCGGAGACCGCAAGCAGCCGGGCGAGCGGCAGCGACGGGACGGTGGCCGCGTCGCCGGCCGCGACTTCGGCGTCCTGCGGGCCGGCGTGCACCAGCATCAGGGTCAGGCCGAAGACCAGGATCGCACCCAGCGCAATCGCCTGGGGCGAGGCGGCTGCAGTGCCGGCGGCGGTGTCGGCGAAGATCGCCCCCAGAAGCGCCGAGAAGCCGAGCGAGAGCGCCACGGCGACGGCGAGCGCAAGCCCGCCGGCAAGGGCGATCCGGCCCGGCGCGGGCGAGAGCCTGGCGAGCGCCCGGGTCTCGCCGACCGTCTCGGCGGCGCTGCCGGCGGAAAGGAAGGCATGCGCCTTGTAGAGCGAATGGGCGACCAGATGCAGGGTGGCAAGCGCGAAGAGGCCGAGCCCGCATTGCAGCAGCATGAAGCCCATCTGCGCCACCGTCGACCAGGCGAGCGACACCTTCACGCTCGTCTGGGTCAGCATCACCACGGCGCCGAAGAGCGCGGTGAAGCCGCCGACGATCGCAAGCAGATGCAGCGACGGCGTGAACAGCATCAGGACATCTGCAAAGCGGATCGCGAGGAACCCGCCGGCGTTGATGATGCCGGCATGCAGCAGCGCGGAGACCGGCGTCGGCGTGTCCATTACCTCCGGCAGCCAGCCGTGTGTCGGGAAGGCCGCCGACTTGACCAGCGCGGCAAGCGCGATCAGCACCGCTGCGAAGCCGACACCGGCGGGCGCGGCCTCCATCCCTGCGGCCGCCCCGAGGATCGTGGCGATGTCGGTCGTGCCGAAGGCGAGCGTCAGCGGCACCAGCGCCGCGATCAGCAGCACGTCGCCGAGCCGGGCGGCGATGAACTTCTTGCGCGCTGCGATCGCCGCCCGCCGCCTGTCGCCGTAAAACACCAGAAGCCCGTGCAGCGCGAGGCTGGTCGCGATCCAGGCCATGGCGAGCTGGACGGTGTTTCCGCTGGTCACCAGCAGCATCACGGCGGCGAGCGTCAGGCAGAGCCGGCCCATGAAGAGGCCCTGGCGGGCGTCGCCGTCGAGATAGGTGGCGCTGAAGCGGATCACGACGACGCCGACGAGGGCAACCAGGCCCAGCATGGTGACGCTCAAGGCATCGAGCCGGACGGACAGGCCGATGCCGGCGGTGCCGACCAGCGGCGACGTCGCTGCTCCGGTGGCAATCAGGACCATGACCGAGAGAAGGGCCGCGCCCAGCGCGACCAGCGAGGCAATGCCGGCGGCGGACAGCGCCCGGGCCGGGCGCAGGCCGGGCTCTGTGCGCGCGACAGCGGCCGCGGCCAGAAGCGCAAGCGGCGCGGCAAGGGGAAGAAAAGCCAGGAACTGGGTCATGTGAGCCTCCAGAACGATCCGTTTGCGAGGGGATAGCAGAGGCAAAACGATCTATTAAATTCATTGTCTGGATGTTATCGTTCTATAAAAAGGAACGAACGAATGGCGACGCTGAACTACAACCACCTGCGCTACTTCTGGGCGGTGGCGCATGAGGGCAATCTCACCCGCACCGCCGAGCGTCTGAACGTCTCGCAATCGGCCTTGTCGACGCAGATCCAGAAGCTTGAGGCGCAGGTCGGCCACGCGCTGTTCGCCCGCCGCGGCAAGCAATTGCATCTGACGGAAGCCGGGCGGATCGCGCTTGACCATGCGGATGCGATCTTCGCCACCGGCTCGGAGCTGATGGCGACGCTGACCGGAAGCAGCGCGCCGGCGCGTCAAGTCATTCGCGTCGGGGCGCTGTCGACGCTGTCGCGCAACTTTCAGGTCGCCTTCCTGAAGCCGCTGTTGTCGCGCCAGGACGTGGAGGTGGTGCTGCGCTCGGCAGGCCTTGGCGAATTGATTGCGGCCCTCGAAGCCCTGCGGCTCGACGTGATCCTGATCAACCAGCCGCCGGCGCGCGACGCGGCGACCCCCTGGATCACGCATCGTCTGGCCGAACAGCCCGTCAGCCTCGTCGGCACGCCGCATCGCACCGAACCGCACGGCGGCGATCTTGGCCGGCTGATCGACGCCAACCCGCTGATCCTGCCGCCGCTGGAGAGCAGCGTGCGCACCGGGTTCGACGCGCTTGTCGACCGGCTGGGCCTGCGTCCGAAAATCGCCGCGGAGGTCGACGACATGGCGATGATGCGCCTGCTGGCGCGCGAGGACATGGGCCTTGCCGTGGTGCCGCCCATCGTCGTGGAGGGTGAACTGGCCAGCGGCCGGTTGATCGAGGCGACCCGCCTTCCCGCGCTCGGCGAAACCTTCTATGCGGTGACACAGGCCCGCCGTTTTCCCAATCCCCTTGTCGCGGAGCTGCTGCGAGCGGTAGGAGACGATCCGGTCCTGCCCGCCGCGCAGGCGGGGACCGATGGCGATGGTGCCGCGACCGGGTCCGGATGAGGGGCGCGCGTCCCCGTTTCCGCTTTGTCCGACCCTGCAGTAGGCTTGCCGCATGACCCAGGATCCCTCTCCCGCCCGCGTGCGGTTGCGTCTCGTCTTCAGCCCAGATTTCGCGCTGGGGCCGGGCAAGGCCGACCTGCTGGAAGGCATTGCCGAGACCGGCTCGATCGCGGCGGCCGGCCGCCGCATGGGCATGAGCTACAAGCGGGCCTGGTCGCTGGTGGAAAGCCTCAACGCCGCTTTCGCCGCACCGCTGGTGGCGCGCAGCCGGGGCGGCGCGCGCGGTGGCGGAGCCGCGCTCACGGAGATGGGCGAGCGGGTGCTCGCCCATTATCGCTCCGCCCAGCTTAAGGCCGCCACCGTCGCGAAAGAGGACGTCGAGAGCCTGAGCCGGCTGGTCCGGATTGCCCCGCAAGACGATCAGGCGGATTGACAGGCGCCGTCGCAAGAGGCGATATGTTCCGTCAGACATATCGACTTGCCGCCCGTCCGGAGTCTTTTCCCAATGCCCACGTCCTTGCGTCCTGCGCTCACATGCCTGTGGCTTGCGCTTGCGGTGACGCTCCTGCCGGCAAGTGCCGCCCGCGCGGAAAAGGCCGGGGCCGTCACCGTGTTTGCCGCCGCCAGCCTGAAGACGGCGCTGGACGAGGTCGCCGCGCTCTGGCGGAACGAAACGGGCGTGGAGGTCGTCGTCTCCTATGCCGGAAGTTCCGCGCTCGCCCGCCAGATCGAGGCCGGGGCGCCTGCCGATCTCTTCATTTCCGCCAATCCGGGCTGGATGGAGCGTCTGGAGGCGGCCGGACTGTTGCGCGCGGAAAGCCGGCGCGACCTTCTCACCAATGCCATCGTCCTGATCGGACACGGCCCGGATGTCGCGCCGGTGACGCTGTCGCCGGACCTCGACCTTGCCGGCCTCATCGGCGACGGACGGCTCGCCATGGCGCTGGTCGACGCGGTGCCGGCAGGGATCTACGGCAAGGCCGCGCTGGAAACGCTGGGGCTGTGGGACCAGGTCGCCGCCAAAGTGGCGCAGGCCGACAATGTCCGCGCTGCCCTTGCGCTTGTCGCCATCGGCGAGGCGCCCTTCGGCATCGTCTATGCGACCGACGCGCTGGCAGAGGACCGGGTGAGCGTTGCCGCGCGCTTTCCAGCCGACACGCATCCGCCGATCCTCTATCTTGCGGCCCGAACCGCCGAGAGCGCCAGTCCGAAGGCCGATGCCTTGCTGGCATTCCTGCGCGGACCGGCCGCAATGACGGTGTTCGAACGGCACGGATTTTCGCCCGCGCCCTGATATTCAGGCGCGCGCCCTGGGGAGACGACGCACGCATGCCGTTCCTGTCCGCAGACGAATGGACCGCCGTTGCGCTGTCGCTCCAGGTCTCGCTGTGGGCGACGGCCGCGAGCCTGCCCTTCGGCATCCTCGTCGCGCTGGTGCTGGCGCGGGGCGACTTCCCGGGAAAGCAGATCCTCAACGGGCTGGTGCATCTGCCGCTGATCCTGCCGCCGGTGGTGACCGGCTACATCCTGCTCGTCACCTTCGGCCGGCGCGGCCCCGTCGGCGCTTTTCTTGAGGAACAGCTCGGCATCGTGCTCGCCTTCCGCTGGACGGGCGCCGCCCTTGCCGCCGCGATCATGGCGTTTCCGCTGATGGTGAGGGCGATCCGGCTGGCGATCGAGGCGGTCGACCCGAAGCTTGAACAGGCCGCCGGCACATTGGGCGCGTCGCGGGTGCTGGTCTTTGCCACGGTCACCCTGCCGCTGATCCTGCCCGGGATCATTGCCGGCGCCGTCCTCGCCTTCGCCAAGGCGATGGGCGAATTCGGCGCGACGATCACCTTCGTCTCCAACATTCCCGGCCAGACGCAGACCCTGCCGACGGCGATCTACGCCTTCCTGCAGGTGCCGGGCGGCGAGGCCTCCGCCCTGCGGCTGGTGCTGATTTCCGTCGCCGTCGCCATGACCGCGCTGATCGTCTCGGAGGGCGTGGCGCGCCTCGTTGCCAGACGGATACGCGGCACATGAGCCTTTCCGTCGCGGTCACCCATCGCTTTCCCGGCTTTTCGCTCGATGTCGCCTTCGAGGCACCGGCCGGCGTCACCGCGCTGTTCGGCCGTTCGGGTTCGGGCAAGACCACGCTGGTCAACGCCGTCGCCGGCCTGATCCGGCCCGACACGGCGCGCATCGCGGTCAATGACACCGTCCTCCACGACAGCGACGCCGGCGTGTGGCTCGCGCCGCACAAACGTCGCATCGGCTACGTCTTCCAGGAAGGCCGGCTGTTTCCCCATCTCAGCGTGTCGGCGAACCTCGCCTATGGCGGCTGGTTCGCCCCGCGCGGCGCGGTCGAGCCCGGCGAGCGGGAGCGCGTCGTCGCCATGCTCGGGCTCGGCGCCTTGCTGGACCGCCGCCCGGCAACGCTGTCGGGTGGCGAGAAGCAGCGCGTCGCCATCGGGCGGGCGCTCTTGAGCGCGCCGCGCCTGCTGTTGATGGACGAGCCGCTTGCCGCCCTCGACGACGCCCGCAAGGCCGAGATCCTGCCCTATCTGGAACGGCTGCGCGACGAGACCGACATTCCGGTCCTTTATGTCAGCCACTCGGTCACCGAGGTGGCGCGGCTTGCGACCACGGTCGTCTCGCTGCGCGACGGGCGCACCACCCGCGTCGGCAGTCCGGCGGAGGTTCTGGCCGATCCGCGCGCGGTGCCGACGCTTGGCATCCGCGATGCCGGTGCCATGGTCTCCGCCGTGATCCGCCGTCATGCCGAGGACGGGTTGAGCGAGCTGGACGGTCCCGGCGGCCCGCTGCTGCTGCCTCGCATTGCCGCTCCCGAAGGCACCCGCGTGCGCGTGCGCATCCATGCCCATGACGTGATCCTGGCGCGCGAGGCGCCGGCGGGCATCTCCGCCTTGAACGTGCTCAAGGTAACGGTTGCGGCGGTGCGCGCCGGCGAGGGACCCGGCATGGTGGTGCAGCTCGACGCGGGCGGGGAACGGCTGCTGGCGCGCATCACCCGGCGCTCGGCCCGCGCGCTGGAGATCGCGCCGGGCCTTGCCTGCTACGCCATCCTGAAATCCGTCGCCATCGCGCCGGAGGATATCTGGATCGCCGGCGGCGAGGAAACGGGCGCTTCCTAGCGCGACGCGTCGGCATCCTCCTGCGGCGGCGCCGCGCCGGCCTCGCCGAGGCGGGCAAGGACAAAGGCCGTGACCAGCGGGCCGAAAAGCTCGAAGACCACCGTCGTCGCCACCGTCACGGTGATGATCGCATCGGCATGTTCGGGAAGGGCGCTGGCGCCGACGAGCGCCATGCCGAGCGCGACGCCGGCCTGCGGCAGCAACGTCAGCCCGAAGAGCCGCGACTGCGCCGGCGTCAATCCTCCGAGCCGGCCACCGAGCCACCCGCCGGCGACGCGCCCGGCGACCCTGAGCAGGATGAAGGCGATCCCCAGCGGACCCGCGACGATGACGGCGGCAAGATCCACCGACGCGCCGGCCAGCACGAAGAACAGGATCAGGAACGGCCAGCTGACATATTCGATCTCATGGAACGGCCGCTCGTGATGCCTGGCGAGATTGACGATAACGACGCCGGCGGTCATGCCCGCCAGCAGGGCGGAGACATCGAGCCACATCGATACGCCGGCGCAGACCAGCACCAGGCCGAGCGCTTCCGCCAGCGTCGGTTCCCCCGGCTGGATGCGGCCGGTGAGAAACGACGCCGGCAGGCCGATTGCAAGGCCGACGGCGATCGCTCCGCCAACATCGGCGACCCCTTCGCCGAGCGCGACCAGCACACCCTCCGACCCGATGCCGACAAGTCCGAGCACGATGGAAAAGGCGATAACACCCCAGGCGTCGTCGATGGCGACCACGCCGAGCAGCACCCGCGTGACCGGCCCGTCGGCGCGCACCGTGCGCACCACGTCGCGTGTCGCGGCCGGATCGGTGGCAAGCGCGATGCCGCCGAGGAGCATGGCCAGGGCAACCGGCAAACCGATCGCCGTCAGACCGAGCGTCATCACCGCGAAGGAGGCGGCCGTGACCGCGAGCGAGACCGACAGGATCGCCCGACCATGCGCCCTCAGCCGCGGCCGCGACAGTTCGCCCCCGAGCAGGAAGGCGATCATCGTCAGCGTCAGCGTGGCGGTGGCGTCCCGCCAGCCGTCGGTGGCGCCGGGGAGCATGTCGAGCCCCGACGGGCCGACCAGAATGCCGAAGAGGACCAGCAGCGTGATGCGCGGCAACCGGGTCATCCGGCCAAGAGCGTCGAGGCCGATGCCGGCGAGCACCAGAAGCCCGAAGGTCAGGAAGACAAGACTGATATCCATGACGCGCGGCCGCTCCCAGAAAGATGGCCGCATCCTATCCGCGCGAGCCGAGCGATCAAGCGGCTGCGGCCATCTGCAAGGCGGCTGCACGCGGTTTCTTGAAACCCGCGGCGCGACCCGCCATATATAGGCATGACAGGGGCATGACGCCCCGGCCGGATGCCACTCTCGGGTCCGGTTTGCTTGAACGTCCCGACGCGTCGACACCGTGACGTGCGGGTCGGAGTGAAACAGGCCGCTTTGAAAAAGGGCTTATGAACATGACGCGCATGTCTGCGTTTTCCAGTCCGCTGCTGCTCGGCTTCGAGGACATCGAACGGGTTCTCGACAGGGTCAGCAAGGGTGCCAACGACGGCTATCCGCCGTATAACATCGAGCGCCTGCCGAAGAGCGGAAAACACGGCGAAATCATCCGTATCACCCTGGCCGTCGCCGGTTTCACCCGCGACCAGCTCGACGTCAGCGTCGAGGAAAGCCAGCTCGTGATCCGGGGACGCCAGGAAGACGACAAGACCCGCCAGTTCCTCCACCGGGGAATCGCGGCGCGGCAGTTCCAGCGCGCCTTCGTGCTGGCCGAGGGAATAGAAATCCTCGGCGCGGACCTCAAGGATGGCCTGCTCTCGATCGACCTCGCCCGCCCGGAACCCGAACGTATCGTGCGCCGCATCGAAATCGACGCTCGAGACTGACGACGACGCATCCGCGCCCGGACGCAGGACGCACCGCGACACGGTGCCGACAGCGCCCCCGCGCCGGGATCGGCGGCCCTGACCGGCCGGCCACCTTGGTGAAGGAGGATCGCGATGAGCGACCACACGCATATGCAGCCTGGAGAGTTCAAGGCACTCGGCGCCGGCCAGATTGCCTACGTCAAGGCCATGACCTCCGATGATCTCACGACCCTGTTTCCGGATGCCCCCAGCATGGAACCGGGACTGAAACTCTGGGTTCTTCTCAACGCCGACGGAACGCCCATCATGCTGAGCGACAGCAAGGAAGTGGCGCTGGCCAACGCAGCCGAGCACGAGCTTTATACGGTCGCGCTGCACTGATGCCGCGGAGTGTCCGCTGCGAACCCCGCAACTGAAAAAGCGCCCGCCGGAAACGGGGGGCGCTTTTTTTGATGTCGGGTCGGTGGCGCGCGGCCATCAGGCCGCGTTGGAGGCCATTTGCTGCGTCAGGAGCGTATAGAGCGCGGAGGCGTCGTCGCTTGCCCTGAGCTTGGCCACGGTGCCGGGATCGCGCATCCGCCGCGCGATGCGCGCCAGCGCCTTGAGATGATCGGCGCCGGCGCCTTCCGGGGCGAGCAGCACGAAGACGAGATCGACCGGCTGGTCGTCGAGGGCGTCGAAATCGATCGGCCGGTCGAGACGCGCGAACAGGCCGACGAGACGGTCGAGCGCAACCAGCTTGCCGTGCGGAATGGCGATGCCGTTGCCGACGCCGGTCGAGCCCAGGCGCTCACGCTGCAACAGCGTATCGAAGATATCGCGTTCGGGCAGTCCGGTAACGGCCGCAGCCTTGGCCGCAAGCTCCTGCAGAGCCTGCTTCTTACTGTTGGCCTTGAGACTGGGAACAACCGCTTGCGGCGAAATGAGATCGCTAAGATCCATGATTCGACCCGTGGGTTTGAGCAGAGGGACGTGGCACGGGGTTTCGCGCGCGAACGCGCGCGAAACCGCCTGACGCCAGCTATTTCGGGGCGTTTTCCGGGTCAACCCACCCGTAGTTTCCATCCGTCCGGCGATAGACAACATTCACCGTACCGTTGCCAGCGTTGCGGAACACCACCACAGGTGCCTCCGACAGGTCAAGCTGCATCACGGCCATTCCGACCGTCATCGTCTTCACCTTGGCCGAGGTCTCGGCGACCACCAGCGGCGTGAAATCGGCCGGAACCTCTTCTTCTTCCTCGTAGGAGGCAAGCACGTAGGAGGTTGCCTCGAGGCTTTCGCGGCCATTGGCCGCGTGGGCATGATGGTCCTTCAATTTGCGCTTGTAGCGGCGCAGGCGCTTTTCGATGCGCTCGGCCGCAGCATCGAAGCTCTGGCGCGGGTCCTGGCTGTCGGCGGAGACCTGAAGGTCGATGCCGGTGTCGAGATGCAGCAAACACTCCGAGCGGAAGCCGGAGCCTTCGCGACCGACGGTCACGTGCCCGGTGTAGCCGCCATCGAAATATTTCGACACGGCCTCATCGACACGGTCCTCGATATGCGTCCTGAGCGCATCGCCGACGTCGACATTCTTGCCGGATACCCGCAGTGTCATGGGAACCTCTTCTTGTTCTGGACAGTTCTGAACTGATGCCGGCGTTTCCGGCATCGCGCATCCGGGAACCCTGTGTCCCGGCATGGGCCCGTCTTCGCATGCGCCGGACGCGCAGCGGGCAGTCTTGCACCGGCCGCACGTCCTGAGGGCGGCTCTATAAGCGCCCGGCATGGCGAAGTCAAATGACGTCGGGACCGGCGCATTGCCCGGCGGGAGTCGACACGTGGAAGCGCTTGATTGCGCAGCACCTTCATGATCGCCCACCTGAGTGCGACACGTGTCGCAACTTTGTCCAGATCCTCGTTGCCGGTCAGTCTAGCGGGTTCGCAAGGGTCACGCCATCGCGCAAAAACCCGCAGGCCGACCATCAAGAACCAATCCGGTCACACCGGCCTCGCGCCGCAGGGACCGGGCCGCTACGGCAGTCTGGCCCGTTTTTCGCGACGCCGTTGCACCGAAGACGGAATACGCAGGGATTCCCGGTACTTTGCAACTGTCCGCCGCGCGATATCGATGCCGTCGTCCTGAAGCACCTTCACGATGGTGTCGTCGGACAGGACCGCATCGGGGCTTTCCGCGTCGATCAGCGCCTTGATCCGGTGGCGAACGGCCTCCGCGGAATGGGCGTCGCCGCCGCCGCTGGCGGGGATGGAGGCGGAGAAGAAGTACTTCAGTTCGAAGATGCCACGCGGAGTCGCCATATATTTATTGGAGGTCACCCGGCTCACGGTCGATTCATGCATGGAGATCGCATCGGCGATGGTGCGCAGGTTCAAGGGCCGCAGATGCTCAACACCCTTGGCCAGGAACGCATCCTGCTGCCGCACGATCTCGCTGGACACCTTGAGGATGGTGCGCGCGCGCTGGTCGAGGCTCTTGGCCAGCCAGTTGGCGGTCTGGAGACAGTCGGTGAGGAAGCTCTTCTCGCCCTCGCCGCGCGCCTGCCGGCTGACGGTGGCATAATAGGTCTGGTTCACCAGCACCCGGGGCAGCGTGTCGCTGTTGAGCTCCACCGACCAGCCACCGTCGCGGGCCGGGCGCACCAGCACGTCCGGCACCACCGGCTGGATCAGCGTCGCGCCGAAGGCGCTGCCGGGTTTGGGATCGAGCGCCCGCAGTTCGGCGATCATCTCCGCGAGATCCTCGTCGTCCACGCCGCACAGGCTGCGCAGGCCCGCGTAGTCGTGCCGCGCCAGGAGGTCGATGTTCTCGATCAGGCGGGCCATCGCCGGATCGTAGCGGTTCCTGTCGATCAGCTGGAGCTTGAGGCATTCGGCGAGCGACGTGGCGAACACCCCGGTCGGCTCCAGCTTCTGAAGGGCATGGAGCACCCTGTCCAGACGGGCGCGGTCGAGGCCCATGCGCTCGGCCGTCTCATCCAGATCGAGGCGCAGGTAGCCGGCCTCGTCCAGATTGTCGATCAGCGTGCGGGCGACCAGCCGGTCGACCTCGTCGGCGAGCACGAGCACCATCTGGTCCGCCAGATGCTGCTGAAGCGTCACGTCGCAGGCGACAAAGGCCTCCAGATTATAGTCCTCGCCGCCGCCGCCGGACCCGCGCGAGGCGCCGAGACCGCTTTGGAAGGGGTCGCGCTGCAGTCCCTCGCCGGCGCTTGCGCCAGCTTCCGGACCGGCCCGCGTGCCGGGATCGTCGGGATAGACATTGCCGAGATCGGTATCGAGGCGCCCGGCGATCTCCTGCGCGCTGTCGGACAGCTCGGAGCGGATCCACTCGCCGTCGTCGCCGCCAGACTCGCCACGGTCGCCTCCGGCCTCTCCGGCCTCCGGCGCGTCGCCACCAGCGCCGTCGGACGCAGGCCCGTCGCCCTCGACGCGCTCCAGCAGGGGATTGCGTTCCATTTCCGCCTCGACGTAGCTCGTCAGGTCGAGGCTCGACATCTGCAGAAGCTTGATCGCCTGCATCAGTTGCGGCGTCATGATCAGGGACTGGCCCTGACGGATCTCTAGCTTCGGCGACAGGGCCATTCAGATCCCCGGTATCCGTTACAGGAACAAAACCCTCGCGCAGGGGCGAGGCCGGCACCGAGACGGGCTGCGTCTCGGTTGGTCCGCTTCTTGCTTTGTAACTTATCGAGGGAGTCGCATCAAAGCGTAAACTGTTCGCCGAGATAGAGACGGCGCACATCCGGGTTGGCGACGATCTCGTAGGGCGAGCCTTCGGTGAGCACTTCGCCGGCCGCGATGATATAGGCGCGGTCGATCAGGCCGAGGGTCTCGCGCACGTTGTGATCGGTGATCAGGACGCCGATGCCGCGCTGGGTCAGATGCCGGACCAGCTGCTGGATGTCGCCGACGGCAATCGGATCGATGCCGGCGAAGGGTTCGTCGAGCAGCATGAAGGTGGGCCGGCTGGCCAGCGCCCGGGCGATTTCCACACGCCGCCGCTCGCCGCCCGAGAGCGCAATCGCCGGCGACTTGCGCAAATGGGTCACGCCGAACTCGTCGAGAAGCGATTCCAGGTCCTCCGCCCGCTGCCGGCGGTCGGGCTCGACCACCTCCAGCACGGCGCGGATGTTGTCCTCCACCGAAAGGCCGCGAAAGATCGAGGCTTCCTGCGGCAGATAGCCGATGCCGAGCCGTGCGCGGCGGTACATCGGCAAGCGGGTGATGTCGAAGCCGTCGAGCCGGATCGTGCCGTGGTCGGGCTGTATCAGCCCGGTGATCATGTAGAAGCAGGTCGTCTTGCCCGCGCCATTGGGGCCGAGCAGGCCGACGGCCTCGCCGCGCTGCACCGTGAGGCCGACATGGCGCACCACCTGACGGCGCTTGTAGCTCTTGCCGATGCCATCGACCACGAGCAGGCCGTCCTCGGCTCCGGGCGCATGCCCGCCTGCGGCGGACGGCGCGGCGGCGGACGGAGAATTGAAGAAGGAAAAGAGCTTCACGACATACCCAATGCGCGCAGATGAAAGGCGACACGGACCGACATGCGCCACCGGGCCCCGCAACCGCTGCGCCCGCAGGCGCGATTGCGCGGCCGACAGCCCCCGCTCGTCAGAAATACGCAGCGGCAGGGGCGCTGTCGAGAGTTGATCAGTTCCGAGGCGCCTGGTTGTTGATGCTGTTGGGCTGGATCAGCACCCGGACGCGGCCGTCCTTGGGCGCCTCCAGGTCCGCCTGGCCGGTCTTGAGATTGACCGTCAGCCGGTTGCCGGTGACGACATTCGGCCCCTGCGACAGCACGACCTCCTTGCCGGTCATCACCATCATCTGCCGGTTCATGTCGAAGGAGGCGTTCTGGCCGGTCGCCTTCTGGTCCTTGGAGGCGATCAGCACGCGGCCGCTCGCTTCCAGCCGGGCGATGCGCTGGTTGACGCCGCCGGCGGCCGATCCGTCGTAATAGACGACGAGCCGCTGTGTCTTGAGAACCGCGTCGCCCTGGGTAACGACCACATCGCCGCTGAAGACGGCGCTCTGGCTCTTGTCCTGGACCTGAAGCTCCTTCGCCTCGATCTGGATCGGCTCGCGGTCGTTGGAGCCGAAGCCGGCGAAAGCGTCGGAAAAGGTCTGGGCCGCAGCGGGACTGGCGGCGCCGAGAATGAGCGCGGCGAAACCGATCGCAAGGCGGCGGGTCAGGGGCCGGAGGTCTGTCATTGGGTCGTCTCCGATTGAGGCGGCTGGATGGTCATCTGGATTCCTTGCGTGAAGGTCAAGGTGCCGTTGTCCTGGTCGAACTGCATGCGCCCGGCGCGCAGCGCGCCGAAGGAAGACGTGAGCTCGACCGGATCATCGCTGCGAATTGTGCCGGTTTTAAGCGCGATATCGAGCGTCCCGAAGGTCGCCGTCTCGCCGTCGTTGGTCACCACATCGATCCCGTCGGCCAGGAGCAGCGTTTCTTCCGCGCTGTTGTAGGTGCCGCGCGCCGCCGAAATGTCGAGAGACTGGTCGGCGGACAGGCGCAGCTCGGCCGTGATCGTCTCCAGATCGATGATCCGCGGGTCGCTGATGCGCTGGATCGCGCGCTTGGCCGACACGCGGTAGGAGCGGTCCCCGTCGTTGCCGGACAGTTCCGGACTGTCCATGACAAGCCCGTCGGCGGTGAAACTCACCGTGCCGAGGCCAAGCCCGCTCAGGTAGTTGCTCACCCCGATCATGCCGGCGATCACCAGAAGCAGCACAAGCCCGCTTGCCGGCACCAGGATGCGCATGATGCGCACCCGACGCGAATGGCGGCGCGACGCCGCGCGCGCGGCCGCACGAACGCCGGGCGTACGCCCGGCCTCCGCCGCCCGGTCCATGCCGGACACCTGATCCGCCTCGCCGGGGATCCCCCCGGCCTGCGGATGACGATGGGCAAAAGCCTCTTGATCCATGCAAGCCCGAATTCGGAACCGCCACGCCCGTCAAGCGCGGCCCTCGCGCATGATATAGGCGCTTCGGCCCCGCTTGTCTGCCCATTGCGTCAGCCATGGCGCGCAAACGCGCCCGTCACTTCCTAGCTGTGGGCGAAAATATCGGTGTCGTCCCAGCCGGCAAGGTCGAGGCGAGCCCGGGTCGGCAGAAAGGCGAAACAGGCCTCGGCAATTGCCGTGCGGTCCTCGCGCACGAGCCGCTCCTGCAGCTTCTCGCGCAGGGCGTGAAGATACAGCACATCGGAAGCGGCATAGGCGAGCTGCGCCTCGCTGAGGGTTTCCGCCGCCCAGTCGGAGCTTTGCTGCTGCTTGGAGATCTCCACGCCCAGCATCTCGCGCAGCAGGTCCTTCAGGCCGTGCCGGTCGGTGTAGGTGCGCACCAGCCGCGAGGCGATCTTGGTGCACCACACCGGCGCACAGGAAATGCCCAGCGCGTTTTCCAGAACGGCCACGTCAAAGCGCGCGAAATGGAAGAGCTTGTGCTTGGACGGATCGGCGAGAAGCCGCTCCAGGTTCGGCGCGCTGCGCTGGCCGGCGGCGATCTGCACCACATCCGCCGTACCGTCGCCGGGCGACAGCTGGACCACGCACAGCCGGTCGCGATGCGGCTTCAGGCCGAGGGTTTCGGTGTCGATCGCAACCGCGTCCGCGGCCTGATAGGCGGAAAGCTCCGGCGACGCGAGGTCGGGCAGGTCACCGCGATGAAGGCGAATGGTCATGGGGCATCCTCGGTTCTGAACGCCGCCTTGATAAAACCCTTTGCCGCCCGCGTCCATGGCGCCTCACGAGGAGGCGCCGGCCTCAAGCGCCTTGACCGCCGCGCGGAGATCGCCGGACGCCGTCTCCAGCAGCCGCGCCGCCGCCTCCGGCGTTGCCCCCTTCAACACCAGGATCGCCTGTTTGACGTTCTGGTCGCAGGCCTGAAGTGCGGCGCGGGCCGCGGCCTCGTCGCAGCCGGCGATATCGGCGACGATCGCGCGTGCCCGCTTGCGCAGCTTGGCATTGGTCGCGCGCATGTCGACCATATGCCCGCCGTAGACGCGCCCCAGACGCATCATCACCGCGGTGGAAAACGTGTTGAGGCAGATCTTCTGACTGGTGCCGGCGGTGAGCCGCGTCGAGCCGGCGAGCGCCTCCGGCCCGGTGTCGAGCAGGACCGGACAGTCGGCCGCCTCCAGCAGCGGGGCGCCTGGATTGTTGGCAATGCCGATGGTGGTGGCGCCGGCCGCGCGCGCGGTGGCCATCGCCTGCAAAACGAAGGGCGTGGTTCCGCTCGCGGCCAGCCCGATCACGACATCGCGCGCACTCACGTCGAGCGCTGCGAGTTCGCGCGCGGCCGCGGCGGCGTCGTCCTCCGCCCCTTCCTGCGCCTCGCCCAGGCTCTGCACGCCGCCGGCCAGGAGGACATGCACCCGCTCGTTCGGCCAGTTGAAGGTGGGATGCAGCTCGACCGCGTCGAGCAGGGCGACGCGGCCCGAGGTGCCGGCGCCGCAATAGATCAGGCGGGAGTCCGGCGCCCGCAACACCGTGAGGGCCGCGGCAATCGCCCGCTCCAGGTCGGGCAGCGCCTTGCGCATGGCGACGAGCGCGCCGGCCTGGCTGTCCACGAGCGCGGCGGCGAGGTCGCCGAGCGCGAGGTCTTCAAGATTGCGGAACGCGGCACCGAGCGCTTCCGTTTGCGGGCGCTGCGCCCCAGAGGCTTCCATTGATCGTGGACTCCCGAATTCCCAGTCTGTTATACAGACCAGAATACTACCAATCTTCACAGGCGTCTTTCAAGGACCCGCGCGAAACAACTTTGCCTTTCCATCAGCCCGTGCAATCAAAAGCAACAGCTTTGGCCTGCGCGGCGGCGCGAACCTTGCCATGACGACGCAAAGTGGACGATAATTGGCTTTATTGAGCCGGGATCGCCACACAGACCGACGGACGTGCCGATGGACAAGCTCGTTATCCAGGGCGGACACCCGTTTTCGGGCTCGGTGCAGATCGCCGGCGCGAAGAACGCGGCGCTGCCCATCCTCGCCGCCTCGCTGCTCGGCGGCACGCAAGTGTCGCTCGCCAATGTGCCCCATGTGTCCGACGTGACGTCGATGCTGGAGCTCCTGCGCGGCCTTGGCGCGGAGGTCGGCCCCTTGCGCAACGGCCGGCTTTCGCTCTCCACGGCAGATGTCCTCAGCTCCGAGACCACCTATGACATCGTGCGGCGCATGCGCGCCTCCTTCCTGGTGCTGGCGCCGCTGGTCGGGCGCTTCGGCCATGCCCGGATCTCGCGGCCCGGCGGCTGCGCCATCGGCACCCGCCCGGTCGACCTGCATCTGGAGGCATTGCAGCAGCTCGGCGCCGAGGTGCGCACCGAGGGCGGGGTCATCGACGTGACCGCGCGCGGCGGCCTCCGGGGCGAGCGCATCGTCTTTCCCGCCCCCTCCGTGGGGGCGACCCACACGGCGATGATGGCGGCGGCGAGCGCCAGCGGCGAGAGCGAGATCGTCAATTGCGCGCGCGAGCCGGAAATCGCCGACACGGCCGCCTTCCTGATTGCCATGGGCGCCACCATCGACGGGGCCGGCACGCACCGCATGCTGGTGCAGGGGCCGACGAGCTGGCGCGCGGCGCATCACACGATCCTGCCCGACCGCATCGAGGCGGCGAGCTATCTGGTCGCCGCCGGCCTGACCGGCGGGCGCCTCGAGGTGATCGGCGGGCGGCTGGAGCATCTGGGCGCGGCCTGCCACCTGCTGGAAGCCGCGGGCCTGTCGATCTTTCCAAGCGACCGCGGGCTGATCGCCGAGCGGCGCGGCGCGCTGCACAGCGTCGACATGGCGACCGAGGCCTTTCCCGGATTTCCGACCGACCTGCAGGCGCAATTCATGACGCTGATGTGCCTGGCGGACGGCGTCTCGGTCATCCGCGAGCGGATCTTCGAACAGCGTTTCATGCATGTGCCGGAATTGCAGCGCATGGGCGCGGACATCACCCTGTCCGGCGCCGCCGCCACGGTGCGCGGCGTGCCGCGCCTACAGGGGGCGGAGGTGATGGCCACCGACCTCAGGGCGTCCATGTCGCTGGTCCTTGCCGGGCTGGTGGCGGAGGGGGAGACGGTGGTGCACCGGGTCTATCACCTCGACCGCGGCTATGAGGACATCGACGGCAAGCTGACGCGCTGCGGCGCCCATATCAAGCGGGTGCGGCAATGACGCAGGACGCGCTGTACCTTTCCGTCGACGGCGGCGGCACGGGCTGCCGCGCCCGGCTGGAGCAGGCCGACGGCACCATCCTGGGCCGCGGGCTAGCCGGTCCCGCCGCCACCCGCTTCGGCATCGACGCCTCCTGGGCCGCCATCGAGACCGCCTTTTCCAACGCGCTTGCGGAGGCCGGCATTTCCGATCCGCATGCGCAGCCGATCCGGGCCGGGGTCGGCGTTGCCGGCCTGTCGCGCGCCGGCGCGCTGGAGGCGCTTCAGGCGAAGCCGCATCCCTTCGCCACCATCGTCTTTGCAAGCGACGGGACGATCGCCTGCCTCGGCGCGCATAATGGCGGCGACGGCGGCATCGTGATCGTCGGCACCGGCAGTTGCGGCATCGCGCGGGTTGCGGGAGCGGACATCAAGATCGGCGGCTACGGCTTTCCGATCTCCGACGAGGGGAGCGGCGCCTATCTCGGCCTCCGGGCGATCCGCCTCGCGATGCTCGCCCATGACGGACGCGCCGAACCGACGGCGCTTCTCAACGAGATCCTCGTGCATTTCGGCCGCGATCCGCGCGAGGTGGTGGGCTGGATGGACAAGGCGACGGCGACCGACTACGCCACCTTCGCCCCCGCAGTGGTGCGCCATGCCGAGGAGGGCGACACTGCCGCGCGCCGCCTCATGCAGGATGCCGCGGCCAAGATCGACGGCATCTGCCGCGCCCTGCGCGACAGGGGCGCGCCGCGCCTGACGCTGATCGGCGGCCTTGGCAGCGTCATGGAAAGCTGGCTGGCGCCGGATCTGCGAAAAAAGCTCAGCCCGCCGCTCGGCGATGCGCTCGACGGCGCCGCGATCCTGGCGGGACGAAGACCGCTCGATCTCCAGCGCTGCTAGCCGGTTATCGCCATGATCTCCTCTTTCCCATCCCGAACCCGACCGCCCGGCGCCTGCGCGCAAGACCGGGGTCCACGCCTCACAAGAAACACGGAAAAAGAAAATGAGCGCCACTGAAAGCCTGTTTCTCGATCAGGAGCCGATCGACACCAGCAACCCGACGCCGCGCTACATCCAGCTTGCCAACCGCCTGCGCGACATGATCCGCAGCGGCTCGCTGAAACCGGGCGAGGCGCTGCCGTCGGAACGCTCCATCGTCACGGCGACCAGCCTGTCGCGCGTCACCATCCGCAAGGCGCTGGAACTGCTGGTGCGCGAGGGGCTGCTGCACCAGAGGCACGGATCGGGCACCTATGTCAGCGAGGAGCCGGGGCGCATCGAACAGTCGCTCGGCGTCCTGACCGGCTTCAGCGAGGACATGGTGTCGCTCGGACATGTGCCCTCCGCCCGCTGGCTGCAGCGCAGCTATGCCCTGCCCTCGACCCAGGAGGCGATGACCCTCGGCCTGTCTCCGGGCGAGAAGGTGCTGCGCCTGCACCGGCTCAGGCTCGCCGACGACCTGCCGCTGGCGGTGGAGCTTGCGGTCGTCCCGGCCAGCCTGCTGCCCTCGATCGACCGGATCGGCGATTCGCTCTACGAGGCGCTCGCGGCCGCCGGCGCCCTGCCGGAAAAGGCCTTGCAACGCATGCACGCCTGCCGCCTGCCCGCCTTCGAGGCGGAGCTTCTCGGCGGCAAGGAAGGCGAGACCGCGCTCTACATCGAGCGCCTGTCGCGCACCGGCTCCGGCCGGACGGTGGAATTCACCCGCTCCTACTACAAGGGCGACCGCTACGACTTCGTCGTCGAGCTGACGCTTCCCAGACCGCAGATGGACATGTGATGACCAGCACCGCCACCACCCGGCTGAGACAGGAAACCGGCGAGATCCCTGACCGGGTCGCAGCACAGGTCGCCCAGCGCCGGGACGACTTCGCGCAGGCCGGCGCCGCCTTGAGGCGCCACGACCCGCAGATGCTGGTCACCGTGGCGCGGGGCTCCTCCGATCATGCCGCAACCTATTTCAAGTATCTCAGCGAGATGACGGCCGGGCGCCCCGTCGCCTCCATCGGTCCGTCGATCTCCTCGGTCTACAAACGGACCCTGCACCTCGGCGGCGCAGCCTGCCTCAGCGTCTCGCAATCTGGGCGCAGCCCGGATCTCACCGCGTTTCAGGACATGGCCCGCCACGCCGGCGCGCTGACCCTTGCGCTGGTGAATACCGTCCCCTCGCCGCTTTCGCAGGGCGCGGATCTCGCCATCGACATCGGCGCCGGCCCGGAGCAGGCGGTCGCCGCCTCCAAGTCCTATGTGTGTTCGCTGTCGGCGATGGCCGGGCTCGTCGGCGCCTGGACGCAAAGCCAGGCGCTGGAAACGGCCCTTGCCGCCACGCCGGACCGGCTCGCCGAGGCGCTTGCCTGCGACTGGTCGGCGCTGGTTCCCGCCGCCTGCCATGCGCGCTCGATCTATGTGATCGGCCGCGGTCCGGGCTTCGCGATTGCCCAGGAGGCAGCGCTGAAGTTCAAGGAAACCTGCCAGATCCATGCGGAAAGCTACAGTTCCGCCGAGGTGATGCACGGACCGATCCAGCTGGCCGCCAACGGCCTCGTCGCGCTTGTCTTTCTAAGTCGCGACGAAGCGCGCGCCGGGCTTCTGGAGGCGGTGGCGAGGCTTGCCGCCTCCGGCGCACGTGTCTTCGTCGCCGATCCGCTTGGCGAGGTGCACGCCGAGCGCCAGGCGATCGCCCCGCTGCCCTGCGTCGCCGCACCCGATCCCCTGCTCGATCCGCTGTGCCAGATCACCTCGTTCTATCGCTTTGTCGAACATCTTGCCGGCGCGCTCGGCTTCGACCCGGATGCGCCGCAACTCCTGAAAAAGGTCACGGAAACACTATGACGGGGGCATCATGAGCGGAGGAACCGCGCTTCTTGCGCGCGCCATTTTCGACGGGGACCGACTGTTTCCCGACAGCGCCCTGCTGATCGAGGAGGGGCGCGTGCGCGCGATCGTTCCCGTTTCGGAAATCCCGTGCGACGCGGAGCGCATGGACACGCAGGCCGCGCTCCTGTGCCCGGGCTTCGTCGACTGGCAGGTCAACGGCGGCGGCGGTGTGCTGTTCAATGAAACCCCGACCCGGGAGGGCATTCGCGCA
>MDTG01229106.1_pt1 | contig 31771 bp, 44 predicted proteins | sample 811421 | NCBI WGS metagenome assembly MDTG01 (sample SAMN05326645, study PRJNA326480) | marine metagenome | isolation source: seawater | place: Pacific Ocean: South East | collected 2011
CTGCTGGAGATGGAGCATTTAAAACATGAATATTTTTTCCTTTTGTTATAATCTTAAAATCATCAATTATTTCTCCATCTATTCCAAGAGACATTGCTCTAACACCTGATCTTCCTTGTTTAATATCACTTAAATTTAATGAAGGAATCATTTTTTGTAATTCTTTCAAAAATAATCTTTTTGAAAATGATCTTTTATATTCATTCAAACCAAATTTCCAATGATTTATAAACAACTTCCATGTTCCTAAAAAAGTTAATGAATCAATGGTGTCTACGAAATCAAAATCTGTTTTCTTATATCCTTCTCTTTTAAAAGTAAAAACTGCATTAGGTCCACATTCAATAACCCCATCAGTCATTCTTGTAAAATGAACACCTAAAAATGGGAATTCAGGATTAGGGACTGGATATATTAGATTATTTACTTTATGTTTAGCAGAATCCTCTAATTCATAATATTCTCCCCTAAATCCTACTATTTTCATTGACAAATGAACATTATCTTTAACAGCTAACCTATCCGAAAATAGACCTCCACAAAAAATTGAATTTCTAACCTTTATATTTCCTTTATCAGTAATTAACATTTCATGATCAATATCCAAAACCTCTCGAGATTTTAAAATTTTACTATCACTATTAATACTTACTAACAAATCAGCAAATTTATTAGTAACAGCTCTATAATCAATAATCCCAGAATGAGGAACAAAAAGAGCCTCTAATCCTACAGCATAAGGCTCAATTTCTTTAATTATCTCATGACTAATAATTTCTAAACCTTCTAATCCATTTTGCTCACCATTTCTTTTTAATTGCAGTAAATTTTTCTTTTCCTTCTGATTAACAGCTAATACTATTTTACCACATACGTCATGCTTAATTCTATATTTTTTTGAAAACTCAACCAATTGATTTCTTCCATCAACACAATTTATAGCTTTATTTGAACCAGGCTTATAGTATAAGCCCGAATGCAGTACTCCAGAATTTCTTCCAGTTTGATGAAATGCCAATTCTTTCTCTTTTTCTATCACAACTATTTTTAAACTTGGAAAATTTAATTGCAACTTGTATGCTGTGGCTAATCCTACTATTCCACCCCCCACTATAGATATATCAAAATCATAATTATTCATTATAAAATGAATTAATAATTAAACAATCAGTAAAAGAATATTCACCAAATAAATCATCATATCCTACATATCTAGCCTTAATCCTGACATTCATTCCTTCTTGTATATTATGATCAAAATCGTCTATATTAAAATTAAAAGCATATTCATCATCTATCTTTAATGTGATACTAGGAGAACTTCTAATTATATGACTAACCTCTCCATATATATCAATAACTTTAGAAACATATTCATTATGATTATTATTAAAATCTGAAACATTATTAAAAGAAAATTCTGATTTAGACATACTATAATCAGTTGATTTTTTTGTATAATAATATAAAGGAATTATTATAGAAAATACTAAAACTAAAATTAAATATTTCATTTTCATATCTATTGTAAATTAAATGTTCTACTAATATTAAATCCAAAAAAAACTCCTCCTTCATTCCATTTATTATTATTCTGAAAAACATATCCCTTTTCAGACATTCTTTCAGAATTAGTGAAAAATAACTGAAAAACATGACCACCAGTTTCAATATCAAAACCAATAGCAAAAGAATTAATAAAATATTGATTCTTGATTGGATGTATAATTTCTTTACCGTCAATTATTGGTGATATCCATTCAGAATTTAAAGTTACACTTTTATTTAATTTATATCTTCCACCAATTCCAATTGCCCAAATATTTTTTCTTTCACCAAAGAAAGTTGTTTTATCAACTAAATACATGTTTGAAAATATTGGAGTTAACTGAACAGACAAATTAGTGTTTAACTTTGACGCTATAAGTATCTGTTGAAAAAAACCAACACCTTTATTTTTAGTTTTTTCATCTAATACTCCCCAAACATTTCCTTCAATTGTATCAAAAAAAACAGAACTATATGAAGAAATTGTTATAGGAGATTTATTTTTTCCTTGTGATAAAAGTTTAATCTTTGAAGAAATATCTATTACCTTTTCAGTAGAACCTCTAGCTAATATTAATGAAATATAATCTGTTATTCCATAATCTAAAATCATTCTTACTAGACCAATATCTATACCATACAAATCTGTGTATCCAGAATTTATCGGACCAAATCTATGTGAAATTATAAAATCTAGTTCATTCTTATCAGTTTGTTCTATTGATTGAAGATTTATAATTTTCTTAGTCTTAAAAGTAGCAAAGACTAAATTTTCTTGTAATGGCTCATCTATTAAAGATAAAAGATTTTCTTGTGTATAAAGTTTGTAAAAACAAAATAAAAAAATGAATACAAATACCTTTCTCATTATTTTAATTCTAGTAATTGAATATTTAAATTAACTTCGACAATTTCTGATATTTTATCTTTAACTAATTTAGGTATTTTAATATCAAAATCAGAATTTACCAAAGTAAAATTAGAAATTATAATTATTTTGTTATTAATTTTCTGGATTGTTGATTGTGTTTCAATTGACTTACTAACTCCATGTATTGTGATTTTGCCTCTACAAATAATATTATGCAAATCTCCATTCAGCAAAGATTTATCCCAATTTAGTATTTCACCTGCAAAATTAGAATTAGGATATTTTTCTGACTCAACATATTTCTCATTAAAATGTTCTTCCATGAGTGCTTTTTTAAACTTAAAGGATATCATCTTCATTTGAATTGCAACATTGCCATTTTCAGAATCAAGTATACACGAAACATTATTATTTATAGCTCGTATTTCTTCAAGGATAGTTGATGCGTTGAAATTAATTTGTGAATTTCTAGATATAAATTTTTGAGAAAATAAATCAACTGAAAATATTAAAAGTAAAGTACATAAAAAAAACTTATTCCTCATCAAATCTAATTTTATTAAACAATATCAAACCTACTAAAAACAAAAATACTATTATCAGTAAAGCAAACTGCTGTGAATAATAAAAAGATATTAACCCAAATATTAAAGGACCGATAAATGATGTAGCTTTACCAGTAAAAGCAAAGAATCCGAAAAATTCATTTTTTTTATCAACCGGTGTTAATCTACTCATTAAAGATCGTGAGCAAGACTGATTTGGACCAATCATTAAACCCATTAACACACCAGCTATCCAGAATAATTGTTTTTCAAAATTTGTAACAGGAGCAATAAAAGCTAATAATGTAGCAAGGATTAATACTATTAAAGAAATATTAATAACCTTTTTAAATCCAATTTTATCTTCAATAAACCCAAAAATAATTGAACCAATTCCAGCACTTAGAGATAAAACTATTCCCAAAATAAAATTTTCATATATTGAAAAACCAAGAGTTTCTGATGCATAAATACCACCTAGTGCAAAAATTGTAATTAATGCATCGTTATAGAAAAGCCTAGCTAATAAAAAAGAAAAAACTTTCTTATAATTTGAAATATTATTAAATGTTGACGCAATTGATCTATATGATTCTAAAAAATCTATTTTTTTAATGGATTTCTTTTCCTCATTAATAAATAAAAATAATGGTAGACTAAAAAAAATAAACCAACATCCTATCAAAAAATTAACTTTCTTGACACCAAAGGGATCTAAATCTTTAATTTCGGGAAATAACATAATTGATAAAAACAAGGCTAATAATCCTCCAAAAAAACCTAATCCCCATGCGAAACCTGAAACCTTGCCAAATGAATCTTTATTAGTAATATCCATGAGGTAAGAATTATAAAACACATGGCCTAATTCAAAAGATATATTAGCAATAGTAAATATAGATAAAGCTAAAAAAACATCACCTGCACTAGGGAAAAATAATAACATTGAAAATATTGAAGCTATTAGTGTGAATAAGAGTAAGAAAATTTTTCTATATCCTCCTCTATCTGAAATACTTCCTAAAAAAGGTGATAAAAAAGAAACTACTATAGCAGTTAAAGAAATAGAAAACGCCCACAATGAATCTCCTGATTCTCTATCATTTGCAATATACTCTATAAAAAAAGGACCATAAATAAAAGTAACTATAATTGTAGAAAATGGCTGATTTGCAAAATCATATAATGACCATGCAAAAATCTGTTTCTTATTCGCTATTTTATTTAATATCATAAATTTCCGAATTTCAATTATACAACAATTATTTAACTATTTATCACTAAATTGTTTTATTAAATAATGTAAATTTGCGAAGATAAATATATAATTATGAACATTGAAGGAATTATAAATGTATCTGGGAAGCCAGGGTTAAATAGAATTATATCACACGGAAAAAATTCAGTAATTGTTGAATCATTAATTGACAAAAAGAGATTTCCTGTATATTCCAATAATAACGCAAACTCTTTAGAAGAAATCGGCATTTATACATATGAAGACACTATATCATTGAAAGATGTATTCATTAAAATAGCTGAAATCACAAAATATAATAAATGCATTTCTCATAAGGAAAATAAAAATGATTTAGAAAATTTCTTTAGAGAAATTATTCCAAATTACGACGAAGAAAGAGTTTATATTTCTGATATTAAAAAAGTCTTTCAATGGTACAACGTATTACACACAGCTGGATTAATAAAGTTAAGTGAAAAATAAAAAAATGTATAACTCCAATAAATTACCTGTAAAAAGTAAAAGAAAATTTGTTCAAGAAAATTTAATAATTAATTCATGGGACAAAATAGAACCCTTTTTTGATGACTTATTAAATAGGGAAATAGTTAATGTAAAAGGACTTGAAAAATGGCTTTTAGACAAATCAGAATTAGAAGCTGTATTAGAGGAGGAAATGGCATGGAGATATATCAAAATGAAATTAAATACAAATGATGAAAAATTATCTCAAATGTTCCAATTTTGGATTAAAGAAATATCTCCCAAAATATCTCCATATTCTCATAAATTAAACTTAAAATTAATTGAAAGTCCTTATGTTCATCATTTAGACAAAAATAAATATAGAATATTTTTAAGATCTATTAAAAAATCTATCGATATCTACAAAAAAGAAAACATTCCTTTATTTACAGAAATGAAGTCAAAACAACAAGAATATGGTTCAATAGTAGCACAAATGAATATTGAAGTTGACGGTGAATTAATTACAATGCAAAAAGCAGAAGTTCTACTAAAGGATATAAACAGAAAAAAGAGAGAAGAAATATTTAATAAAATAAAGAATAGAAGGTTAAAAGATGAAAAAAAATTAGACAAGTTATATAATGAATTAATAGAACTTAGACAAATAATATCAAAAAACGCAGGTTTTGAAAACTACAGAGATTATATGTTTTCAGCTATGGGGAGATTTGATTATACATTTGAAGATTGCTATGATTTTCACAAATCTATTTCACAAGAAATTGTGCCTATTATAACTTGTTTTGAAAAAGAAAGAAAAAGAAATTTAGGAAATGACTCATATAAGATATGGGACACAAAAGTTGATACAAATGGATCAAGTCCATTAAATCCATTCAATGGAGAGAAACAATTAACAGAACTCACTATAGAATGTTTTAATAGAATAAGTCCTTATTTTGGAGAATGTATTGCAATAATGCAAAAAATGAAACATTTAGATTTAGAATCAAAAAATGGCAAAGCTCCAGGGGGGTTTATGTATCCTTTATATGAAATTGGAATTCCATTTATATATATGAATGCCGTTGGTTCTCACAGAGATCTAGTTACTATGGTTCATGAAGGGGGTCATGCTATCCACTCTTTTTTAAGTAGAGATTTAGAATTAACTGCATTTAAAAGTACTCCATCTGAAGTAGCTGAACTTGCTTCTATGAGCATGGAACTTATTTCAATGAAATATTGGAATGTATTTTACACTGATAAAAAAGAATTAATAAGAGCTAAAAAAGAGCAGTTAGAAAAAGTTTTAGAAGGGCTTCCATGGATCGCTGCAATAGACAAATTTCAACATTGGATATATACTAATACACATACATCTGAAGAAAGAAAACTTAAATGGATTGATATTAATAAAGAATTAGGCAGTCAAATAATTGACTGGGATGGTCAGGAAAACTATCATAAAATAATTTGGCAGAAACAATTACACTTGTTTGAGGTTCCTTTTTATTATATAGAGTATGGAATAGCCCAACTAGGAGCAATTGCTATTTGGAGAGAATTTATTAAAGATGAGAAGAAAGCCTTAGATAATTATGTTAAAGCATTAAAGTTAGGATATACAAGATCTATATCTGAAATTTATGAAACAGCTGGTATTAAATTTGATTTCTCTTCTCAATATGTAAGAGAATTAGCGAATTTTATTAAAGAAGAATTAAATAAAATAAAATGAAATAATTAATTATTTTCTAATTCTTCAATTCGTTCTCTTAAAAATTTGTTTTCTGACTTTAATGACTTTAATTCCTGTTTTGTATCTTCTTTTCTTATAAATGCAGATGAGACAATTCCTGTGGGTACAGCTATTATCCCATATCCTAAAATCATAATTACAGAAGCAAAAAACTTTCCTAAAGCTGTTACAGGAACCGCACTTCCATATCCAACCGTAGTCAATGTTACGATAGCCCAATAGATTGAATTTGGTATATCCTCAAATCCATCAGTATCACTTCCTAAAGGACCTTCTACAATATACATAATTGTGCCTATCACAATTACTAACAATATTACAGTTGATAAAAAAACAACAATCTTTGGCATTGAACTTCTTAATGCAATCAACATAGTTTGCCCACCTCTAATATACAAAGACAAGTGAAATATTTTATATAGTCTTATCAATCTTATTACCCTAATAATCATTAGATAGTGTAAATCAAATATAAACATTAAATATGTTGGCAAAATAGCTAATAAATCAACAATACCCCAAAATGAAAAGACATAGCTAGAGGGTTTTTTTACAATCCAAATTCTTAAAAAATATTCAATAGTAAATAAAATAGTGAAAATCCATTCAAGTATTTGCAATAATTTACCATACTTAATCTCAATATCATGAACAGTCTCAAGCATTACACAAAATACTGAAATTACTATACTTATTAATAAAATTATATCAAATAACTTTCCACTTGGAGTTTCTGCTTCAAAAATTACATGAAATAATTTGTTTTTTAATTTATCTTTATTCATTTTATTATTTATCAAGCAATATTAATGATATTTATTTTATTTTTCATCAGAAAAATAAATTATACTTTCACAAGCATACCAATTATCATAAAATTCTTTGCAACTATTTTCTATAGATTTTCTTTTAATTTTTAGAGTAGGAGTCAAAAAACTATTTTCAATAGTCCATTCTTCTTTTAATATAATTATCCTATGCACTTTTTCATGGCTATCTAACTCCGAATTGACTAATTTTAATGTTTCTTCTAAACTATTAATTAAATTTTCTTTGATTTCATTAACACCAATTTCTGATAAATTTGTTAGAGCTATTGGTTGTGGCAATCCATTACCAACTACACATATCTGTTCAATGTATTTATTAGCTGAAATTCTCATCTCTATTGGGGAGGGAGCAACATATTTACCCTTAGAAGTCTTAAAAATATCCTTAACTCTTCCTGTTATTTTTAGAAAACCTTCAGAATCTATAAATCCTTCATCCCCAGTATAAAGCCAACCATCAATTACTGTTTTATTAGTTTCTTCTTCATTTTTATAATATCCATCCATCAATGCAGGATGTTTAATTAAAATCTCATTTTGATTAGACAATTTCACATCACAATATGGTAGAGACTGTCCTACATAACCAATCTTAATATTATCATTAAATGTCACATGAGAATAACATGTATTCTCAGTCATAGCATATGCTTCCTGAATTTTAATTCCTAATTTATAAAACCAAACAAGTAAATCTTTTGGTGTAGGGGCAGCTCCAGTGAAAATATTTTTTGCATTATGTAATCCTAAACCTTTTATAATTTTTTTCTTAATAATGCGAGAAATAAATGGTATATTTAATAAAAAATTTAATTTTTTCTGAGTTAATTTAGACAAAATACTTTGCTGAAATTTTGTCCAAATTCTTGGCACTCCAAGAAACACAGTTGGTGATGCTTGTGAAAGATCATATGAAAAAGTTTCGATACTTTCTGCAAAATAAACTCTACCACCAGAGTATAAACTACCCATCTCTACTAGTAATCTTTCCGCAATATGAGACAACGGTAAATAAGAAAAAAACCTTTCATTATTTAGTGATAAGGATTTAACCGCATTAGTTGTAGAAAAACTTAGATTATAAAATTTATGCATAACACCTTTAGGATCACCCGTAGTTCCAGATGTATAAATAATTGTAGCTAATTCATTTAATTCCCTAACAGGATTGCTAAATATAGGAGTAACATTAGAAATTAAATCATCCCAAATTGGATAACTTTGAGAATAAAATGGAAAAGTAATACAATCAACATATTCAGGAATTCCTGATTTCATTTCATTAAAACTGTCTAATTTACCTACAAATAAAATTTTACTTTCACTATGAACTAAAATCTTATTAAGTGTATCAGCACTTAAATTAGGATAAAGAGGAACTGAAACATGACCAGACATCATTATAGCTAAATCTGACATAATCCAATGCGCACAGTTCTTTGATAAAATAGCTATTTTTGAATTATTTTCTAAATTTAAAGATTTTAAATAAGAAGCCATTTTTCTTACTTGCAATCCGAATTCCTTCCAAGTCCAATCAAAATTGATTCCATTTATTGGTTGAGATAGATAAACAGAATTAGGAATTTCTTTTTCCCATTTATAAAATAAATCTAGAGGATTTTTATATTTCATATTTTTAATTTAATTGAACAAATTAAAAGAATTATTTCGAAAACAATACAATTAATATTATTAATATTATATTTATAAAATTAATTATAATAAATGATAAAAGAAGATACCATAGACTATAATGTTAGGAAAACATGGAACAATTTCAGTAAACTCTATAATAAAATAGCCATACAATACATGGGAAGTATGGCTCTAGCAATGATTGTCCTTAACATTGACCCAGTAGATGGAACACCTTCAACCCAACTTGGTCCAAATATTGGAATTGAACCAACTTCACTAAGTAGATCAATAAAAAAATTAGTTGAAATGGGAATTGTAAAGAAAGAGAGTAATCAAAAGGATAAAAGAAAAACTTTAATAAAACTTACAGATTTTGGAATTGAAAGGAAAGAAATATCAAAAAATACAGTCTTAGAAATAAATCAAAAAATTTATGATGAATTCTCAAAGGATGACATATATAAATTCATAACAATGATGACTAAAATCAATAAAATCCTAAAGCAAGAGCAAAAGATAATTGACAAAAAATATTCATTAAAATAAAATCTAAATGAAATTTAATGACTTTAAATTTGGAAATAATCTAAAAGAAGGATTAGAAATAATGGGGTTTGAAAAAGCAACACCAATTCAAGAACAAGCTATACTAATAATTCAAAATAATCAAGATCTAATAGCATGCGCTCAAACAGGTACAGGAAAAACAGCTGCTTTTGTTCTACCAATATTAGACAAAATTGTTAAAAGCAAACAAAATAATAAAGTAAATACAATTATCATTGCTCCTACTAGGGAACTTGCTAAACAAATCGATAGACAAATTGAAGGTTTCTCATATTTTACAAACTCTTCATCTTATCCCATATATGGAGGTGGAACTGGAGTTGAATTTGAAAATCAAAAACAATCATTAAAAAAAGGAGTAGATATTATAATATGTACACCTGGTAGACTATTAGCACATTTAGATTTTAATTATTTTGATACCTCAGGAGTTAAGCATTTTATTCTAGATGAAGCTGACAGAATGTTAGATATGGGATTCTATGATGATATTATGAAAATTGCAAATAAACTACCTAACCAAAGACAGAATCTTTTATTCTCAGCTACTATGCCACCAAAAATCAGAGAACTTGCAAATAAAATCCTGAAAAATCCAAAAAGTATTAGTTTAGCGATTTCTAAACCAGCTGAAGGTCTTACACAAAATGCTTACATGACTTATGATAATCAGAAAGTTAATTTAGTTAGAGAAATATTAAAATCAAAATTTAATGATTTAAATAATATACTCATCTTTGCTTCAAGCATAAAAAGTGTAAGAGAGATTAAAAGGACACTTAATAAAGCGGGAATGAAATCTTCTGAAATGCATTCTGGTTTAAGTCAAGATCAAAGAGAAGAAACCATCAGAAATTTTAAAAATAAAAAAATAAATATTTTAGTAGCTACTGACATACTTTCTAGAGGAATTGATATTAAAGGAATTGAATTAGTAATTAATTATGAAGTCCCTCATGATGCAGAAGACTATGTTCATAGAATTGGAAGAACCGCAAGAGCAGATAGAACTGGAGAAGCTATAACATTTATAAATCCTAAACAAGTGAAAAACTTTATGGAAATTGAAAAGTTAATTGAAAAGGAAATTCCTAAACTAAAACTTCCTAATGGTTTTGAAAAAGGTCCTGAATACAAGATTCATTCTAGAAAAAAGAAGAAGAAAAAATGGAGGAATTATAAAAAGAAAAAAACTACCTCTCTAAAATAGGAGCGTGATGTTCTTTTATTCTAGCATCAATTAATGGAATTGAACATGAAAAATGTTTGTTTTTAGTTTCCGCATTAAGTCCATGAATATCATTTGCTGGATTAGATCTTGTAAAAGTAACCCATAACCAATTAGAAAAATCTTCACTAACAAATTTAGAGTTATCTACTATAGTAATAAGTGCTATTCCTTCTAAATTTTGTTGTTCTAGACTAGAAATTAAATTCTTAATATCTCCTTTACCTTCTATCAATAAATTTCCATTACTTACTAAAGCAGGATTAGAAAAATTTATTGGTAGTTGAATATCTGGCAAAGTATTACATAGAATCCTTTTTATTTCCCCTGCAGCAGCAACCACTACTTTTGAACCTTCATTAATTCCATCACCACTATAATCTAAAGTATCTATAGTTGTTTTAGTCTGAAAATGCAAGTCTCTTCCCCAATCTACTCTCTCAAAAAAATGTGTAAAAAACTCATGTTCATTATTTACATTAGGGCCATTTTCTTCATCGCAAATAAATAGAAATTTTGCCAATGAAACTTGTCCTGTTCCTAAAATACGATTTGCTATAGTCAATAATTCTTGTGGTTTTTTAGTAGGATTATATGGAGTATATCTTTCACTTCCAACTGCTAATAACAATGGATGAACACCCGCTTCATCAACTGCATTTAAAGATTTAAGTCCTGGAATCTCTTTTTCAATTGCCTTGCCAGATATTTGATGTATAAGTGCTCCAAACTGTGAATCTTCTTGTGGTGGACGACCAACAACGGTAAAAGGCCAAATTCCATTTTCTTTAGCATATACCTTATGTATTTTCAATGCGGGAAAATCATGCTTTAGACTATAATATCCTAAATGATCTCCAAAAGGACCTTCTGGTTTTAAATAATTTGAATGTAATTCTCCACAAATTACGAAGTCAGCATCGGCTGAAACAGTATAACCATCTTTAATTGCATATCGAAACCTTCTTTTTGCCAATACACCAGCGAATGACAACTCTGTCATCCCCTCTGGAAGTGGCATAACCGCTGCAAAAGTATGAGCTGGAGGTCCTCCTACAAACACAGATACTTTTAATGGTTCCCCTTTTTTAATTGCTTTCTTTTGATGAACACCAATCCCTCTATGTATCTGATAATGCATACCAACTTCCTTATTAATCAGATAATCATTTCCTGAAAGTTGAACACGATACATACCTAAATTAGAATTTAAAACACCTGGACATTCAACATCTTCAGAATAAACTTGTGGTAATGTAATAAATGCTCCTCCATCATCTTTCCAACACTTAATTTGTGGTAAATCTTCTATTTTTACTTGAACAAAATCATTAGGAAAATTTACTTTTTTTGGTAATGAATAAATACCATTCAACAATACATACAAGGATCTAAAAGGATTCTTAATTATTTTTATTGGATTTAATTTAATATCTATTAAATCTTCTACAATTTTAATACTATTTCTAAATATAAATCTAGACCTTTCTAAAGTTCCAAATAAATTAGAAACAGCTCGAAACCTTGTACCTTTAACATTTTCATATAATATAGCCTTTCCACTATTCTTATATTCATTTAGATGATATCTGCAATCTCTAAAAAAGGATTTACTTCTTTACTAATCTTCTTTAAATTAGAATTGGATTCTAAATCAGTTATACAGTCAGCTAAATTTTTATAAGACATAAATAAGATTATAAAAAACTTATTAAGACATCTATCTTTTAGTTATTGGAACATATTTCCTATAATTATATCCAGTGTATACTTGTCTTGGCCTTCCTATAGGTTCTTCATTCTCTCTCATTTCCTTCCATTGTGCTATCCAACCAGGCAATCTACCAAGAGCGAACATTACTGTAAACATGTCAGTAGGTATCCCTAATGCTCTATATATTATTCCTGAATAAAAATCAACATTTGGATACAATCCTCTAGATTTGAAATACTCATCATTCAAAGCAACCATCTCAAGTTCCTTAGCTATTTCCAAAACAGGATCTTCTATTCCTAATTCTTCTAAAACCTCATCTGCCGCCTTTTTAATTATCGTAGCTCTAGGATCAAAACTTTTATAAACTCTATGCCCAAAACCCATTAAACGAAATGGATCAGATTTGTCTTTAGCCTTATCTACATACTTCTTAACATTACCACCATCTAATTTAATTTGTTCTAACATCTCAATTACAGCTTGATTAGCTCCTCCATGAAGTGGGCCCCAAAGCGCAGCTATACCTGCAGAAACAGAAGCATAAAGACTTGCATGCGATGAACCTACTATTCTAACAGTAGAAGCTGAACAATTTTGTTCATGATCAGCATGAAGAATCAACAATTTATCTAGTGCATTTGATACCACTGAACTTATTTGTAATTGCCTTGTAGGAAGACCAAACATCATATGTATGAAATTTGATGTATAACTTAATTCATTTTTTGGATAAATAATAGGTTGCCTCATCCTATTCTTGTAACTCCAAGCTGCAAGAGTTGGTAATTTTGCAATAGCTCTAATAATAGTTCCATTAATTTCCTGCTTAGATCGATTAGGGTCAAGTGACTTTGGATAAAAAGCTGTTAGAGAAGATACTAAAGATGATAATACACCCATTGGATGAGCTTTTGAAGGAAAACCATCTAATATTGACCTTACATCTTCATGAACTAATGAATGTTGAGTAACTTCATTAACAAAATCATTTAATTCTTCTTCTGATGGTAATTCACCATAAATCAATAAATAAGACACTTCTAAAAAGTTAGATTTTTCAGCTAAATCCTCAATAGAATATCCTCTGTATCTTAAAATCCCTTCTTCACCATTAAGAAATGTAATTGAACTTGAAGTTGAACCTGTATTTTTAAAACCATTATCTAAAGTAATTAAATTTGAATCTTTTCTTAAACTACTAATATCAAGTGCTTTCTCACCTTCTGATCCTTCAATAATTGGTATGTCATAATTTTTTCCTTCAAAAGTAAGGAGTGCTTTTTTTTCCATGTTTTTTATTTTAATATATTTTTCCCTTGATAAACAGCTTTATCACCTAAAAACTCCTCAATTCTTAATAATTGATTATACTTAGAAACTCTATCAGATCTACATAATGATCCAGTCTTAATTTGTCCTGTATTAAGAGCAACTGATAAATCAGCTATTGTTGTATCTTCAGTTTCTCCTGATCTATGACTCATTACAGTAGTATATTTATTTTCTTGAGCTAACTTAACAGCTCTAATTGTTTCTGTTAAAGTTCCTATTTGATTAACTTTAATTAATATAGAATTTGCAATACAATTTTTAATACCTCTATCTAACCTTTCCACATTAGTGACAAAAAGGTCATCTCCTACCAGCTGTACTTTATGACCAATAATATCTGTTAAATCTCTCCATCCATCCCAATCATCCTCATCCAAAGCGTCTTCAATGGAATATATTGGATATTTATCAACCCATTCTTTCCAATAGGAAATCATTTCATTCGGAGTTAAAATATCTCCATTGGACTGATGAAAATCATAAACATTTTTTTCTGAATTATAAAACTCAGAAGCAGCAGCGTCAATTGCAATATAAAAATCTTCTCCAGGCAAGTATCCTGCGGACTCAATAGAACTAAGCACAATTTCAATAGCTTCTTCATTGGAACTGAGATTTGGTGCAAACCCTCCTTCATCACCAACATTAGTAGAATAATTTTTTAATTTAAGTTTTTTTCTTAAATGATGAAAAACTTCTGTCCCCATTCTGAGAGCTTCGGAAAAAGTATTAGCCCCTACAGGCATTATCATGAATTCTTGAAAATCAATACTGTTATCAGCATGAACACCACCATTTAGTATATTCATCATTGGTACTGGCATTTTTTTAGAATCTAAACCACCAATATTTTGAAATAGATGTAAATTATTTTCAAAAGAAGCAGCTTTAGCTGAAGCTAGAGAAACCGCTAGAATAGAATTTGAACCAAGATTAGATTTATTATTTGTTCCATCCAACTTAATCATCTTTTCATCGATTAAATTTTGATCTTTCACACATACACCTCTTAACTCTGGTAATATAATATTATGAATGTTATCTAATGCAGAGATAACGCTCATTCCTAAATATCTTTTTTCATTATTATCTCTAATCTCTACCGCTTCATATTTTCCTGTAGATGCACCAGAGGGAACAATTGCTCTTCCAAGAATTCCATTATCTGTAATTACATCTGCTTCAACGGTAGGGTTTCCCCTTGAATCTAATACTTGTCTAGCTATTATATCTTTAATTAATGTCATTAAATCTTTTTTATATTATCAATAAATTCATCAAATAAATATCTAGAATCATGTGGACCAGGAGATGACTCAGGATGATACTGTACAGAGAAACAATTCTTATTTAATAATTTTAATCCTTCAACGGTTTCATCATTAAGATTCAAATGAGTAATTTCAACATTATCATTATTTAATATATCTTCTTTTGAAACTCCAAACCCATGATTTTGAGAGGTAACCTCTGCTTTTCCTGTGGTCAGATTTCTGACTGGATGATTAATACCTCTATGTCCATTATGCATCTTGTATGTGGAAATTCCTTCTGATAATGCTAAAGCTTGGTGTCCTAAACAAATACCAAAAACTGCTCTTCCATCATTTGTTATTTTTTTCACCTCTGATATTACTTGAGGCATTGCTGATGGATCTCCAGGACCATTAGAAAGGAAAAAACCATCTGGATTCCATTCTTTCATTTTTTCGTAAGTTGTATTCATTGGAAAAACCTTTAAAAAACAATTCCGTTGAGATAAACACCTCAAAATATTCTTCTTTATTCCTAAATCTAAAACAGCTATTTTATATTTAGAATTTTTATCTCCATAAAAATAAGGTTCTTTAGTTGAGACAAATGATGATAATTCCAAACCTGCCATTGATGGTACCTTTATAAGTTCTTTATTCAAATGTTCTAAATCAAGAATATTATTGCTAATAATTGCATTCATAGCTCCTTTATCCCTAATATACTTTACTAAAGAGCGTGTATCTACATCAGAAACAACTACTTTTTTTTCTCTCTCAAAATATTGTTGTAATGACATATTTGCCTTAATCCTAGAAAAACCATTATTAAAATTCTTACATATTAAACCTGAAATCTTCATTCCTTCAGATTCCTCTTCTTCATTAAATATACCGTAATTACCAATATGAGCATTTGTAGTAATCATTAATTGCCCATAGTAAGATGGATCAGTAAATATCTCTTGATATCCTGTCATTCCAGTATTAAAACATAATTCTCCTGTAGCAAAACCAATATGACCTGCCCCTTTTCCATGAAAAACAGTGCCATCTTCTAATAATAAAATCGCTTCTTTTTTTCTAATATACTTCATATTTTTTAATTAAAAAAAAGGATAAAACAAAATATGTTTTATCCTTTATTTATATTATCATATTTTGTTTTATTTTACTCTATACTAATCTACTTTCTCTTCTTCTGAAGACTCATCAAAAGATTCATCTTTTTTCATATCATTTACAACTTCTGTGTTTTCTTCAGCTGGAGCTTCTTCTTTTACATCAGGTGTAACATCTGTTTTTGTTTCAGATGAAACTTCTTCTTTTACATCAGGTGTAACATCTGTTTTTGTTTCAGGTGTAACATCTGTTGTTGTATCAGATGAAACTTCTTCTTTTACATCAGGTGTAACATCTGTTTTTGTTTCAGATGAAGTATTTGATTTAGAACCCCCTCTTCTTCTTGTCTTCTTTTTCTTCTTAGTTTGATCAGTAACATATGTATCATTATAATCTACTAATTCAATTAATGCCATTTGAGCATTATCTCCTAGCCTGTTTCCTAATTTTAATATTCTAGTATAACCTCCTGATCTTTCAGATATTTTGCTAGAAACTTCTCCAAAAAGCTCAGTAATAGCTTCTTTCTGTTTCAAATAAGAAAAAACTATTCTCCTTGAATGAGTAGTATCATTCTTAGATTTTGTAATTAATGGTTCTATATATTTTCTTAATGATTTTGCTTTAGCTAAAGTAGTTTTAATTCTTTTATGTTGAATTAAAGAACAAGCCATATTAGCAAGCATTGCTTTCCTATGCGATGCTTTTCTTCCTAAATGATTAAATTTCTTTCCGTGTCTCATGATACTAATCGTTATTAATTAAATTATATTTTGAAACGTCAAATCCAAAATGAAGATTCTTTTCATCAACTAACTCTTCAAGTTCAGTTAAAGATTTCTTTCCGAAATTTCTAAATTTCAATAAATCATTTTTAGAAAATGAAACTAATTCACCTAAAGTAAAGACCTCAGCATGTTTTAGACAATTTAATGATCTTACAGACAAACCAAGATCAACTAAATTAGTCTTTAATAACTGACTCATATGTAGAGAATCTTCATCAAAATCATTATCATCATCAATATCAAAATTAATTCTTTCATCTGAAAATAACATAAAGTGTTGAATTAATATCTTAGCAGCTTCTGTTAAAGCTTCTTTTGGTTCTATCGATCCATCTGTAACAATACTTATATTCAATTTCTCAAAATCGGTTTTCTGACCAACCCTATAATTTTCAACATCATACTTTACATTTTTGATAGGAGTAAAAATAGAATCAATTGCAATACTAGAAACATTTAAATCATCATTCTGATTTTCCTCAGCTGGAACATATCCTCTTCCCTTATCAATAGTAAACTCCATTTCAAAAGATGAATCTTTATTTAAAGTACAAATAATCTGTTCAGGGTTAAGAACTTGAAAACTTGAAAGACTAGCTCCTAAATCTGCAGCTGTTATTTTATCTTTCTTTGATATTTTCATTGTAGAAGTTTCTGTTGTATCTTCTTCAATTTGTTGCTTAAATCTTATTTGCTTTAGATTAAGTATAATTTCAGTTACATCTTCTACTATACCATCTATTGCAGTAAACTCATGATCAACTCCAGTAATTTTAATTGAAGTAATTGCAAATCCCTCTAATGAAGAAAGTAAAACTCTTCTAAGTGCATTACCTACAGTCAATCCATATCCTTGTTCTAATGGACGAAACTCAAAATGTCCCTCATTTTGAACTGTATCTAACATAATTACTTCATCTGGTTTCTGGAAATTTAAAATTGCCATATTTTTTAATTTTTAATTTTTAATTTTTAGTTTTATTTAGAATAAAGTTCAACAATTAGTTGTTCTTTAATATTTTCTGATATTTGACTTCTTTCAGGTATATTTTTAACTGTTCCTTTCATTAAATCAGAGTTCCATTCTAACCAATCATTCGACTGTATATTATTTGTTAATGAAGATGTAATAGATAGAAGAGATTTCGATCTTTCTCTAACACTAATTTCATCACCAACTTTAATTGAAACAGAAGGAATGTTACATACTTCTCCATTCAAAAGTATATGTTTATGTCCTACTAATTGACGAGCTGATCTTCTAGAAGGGGATATACCTAACCTGTAAACAATATTATCTAACCTTGTTTCGCACAACTGCAATAAAATTTCACCTGTAATTCCTTTTCTTCTTAAAGCTTCTTTAAACAAATTAGAAAATTGCTTTTCTAAAATACCATATGTGAACTTAGCTTTTTGTTTTTCCTGTAACTGAATACCATATTCAGACTTCTTACCTCTTCTCCTAAGGTTACCATGTTGCCCTGCCGGATAATTCTTTCTTTCAAGAACTTTATCTGGACCAAATAATGGTTCACCATATCTTCTTGAAATTCTAGACTTAGGTCCTCTATATCTTGCCATTTTTTATATTATTTTATTTATTTATACTCTTCTCTTTTTTGGTGGACGACATCCATTATGAGGTAATGGAGTCACATCAACAATCTCTGAAACTATTATTCCTGTATTATGTATTGTTCTAATGGCAGACTCTCTTCCTGCCCCAGGACCTTTGACAAAAACTTTAACTCTTCTCAAACCTGCTTCAAAAGCAGTTTGAGCACAATCTTCTGCTGCCATCTGCGCAGCATATGGTGTGTTCTTTTTTGAACCCTTAAATCCCATCTTTCCTGCTGAAGACCAAGAAATTACCTGACCTGAGTTATTAGTTAATGAAATAATTATATTATTAAAAGTAGCTTGAATATGTGCTTGTCCAGAAGCTTCAACTTTTACTTTTCTTTTCTTTTTTACTGATTTTGCCATTATATATTAAATTATCTTGTCGCTATTTTTTTATTTGCAACTGTTTTTCTTTTTCCTTTTCTTGTTCTTGAATTATTCTTTGTTTTTTGACCTCTCAATGGTAGTCCTACTCTATGACGAATACCTCTTCTACATCCAATATCCATTAATCTTTTAATATTCATCTGTGTCTCAGATCTTAACTCACCCTCTACGGTGTATTCATCTGCAATTATATTCCTTATAGCATTAACTTGATCATCACTCCAGTCTTGAACTTTTATATCATAAGAAACTTTTGCTTTATCTAAAATTGAAATTGCATAAGATCTTCCTATTCCATAAATATAAGTTAAACCAATAACTCCTCTTTTGTTTTTTGGTAAATCAATACCTTTAATTCTAGCCATATTTTATCCTTGTCTTTGTTTAAATCTTGGGTTCTTTTTATTAATTACATAAACTCTCCCTTTTCTTTTAACGATTTTACAATCGTCACTTCGTTTCTTTACTGATGCTCTAACTTTCATATATACTTTTTTTAATATCTAAATGTTATTCTACCTTTGGACAAATCATAAGGGCTCATCTCCATTTTAACCTTATCACCTGGAAGTAATTTAATATAAAATTTTCTCATTTTTCCAGAAATATGAGCTGTAACAATATGTCCATTTTCAAGCTCAACATGAAACATAGCGTTAGATAAAGCTTTAGTAATAGTACCATCTAATTCTATATTTTCTTGTTTTGCCATTTTATTTTATTTCTATTTCTTCAAAACTTGTTAAAATCTCAGCCTCTCCTTTTCTAACTACAACAGTATGTTCAAAATGTGCTGAATATTTATTGTCAGCTGTTACTATTGTCCATCCGTCAGAAAGTTGATTAATTTTTCTAGAACCAAGGTTAATCATTGGTTCAATAGCAATTACCATACCTTCTTTTAATTTTATTCCTACACCTCTTTTTCCATAATTAGGCACTTGAGGCGATTCATGTAAATTTTCACCTATACCATGTCCTACCATTTCCCTAACAACTCCATATCCAAATTGTTCTACGTAACTTTGAATTGCAAAACTAATATCTCCAATTCTATTACCTGAGATTGCCTGACTAATACCCATATACAATGATTTTTTAGTTCTTTTTAACAAACTTTCAATTTCAGATGAAACTTCACCTACAGGATATGTATAGGCTGAATCTCCATAGTAACCATTCATATAAACACCACAATCAATAGAAATAATATCACCACTTTTTAATATTTCTTTATTTGGAATACCATGTACCACTTGTTCATTCATAGAAGCACATAAAGTATCTGGAAAACCATTATAATCTTTAAATGCTGGAATACCACCATTATCTCTTATGAACTCTTCAGCTATAACATCTAGCTGAAATGTTGTAACACCTGGTCTTATCAATTTTGATATCTCAGCGTGAGTTTTAGCAACAAGTAAAGAACTTTCTCTAATTAAATCAATTTCTTCCTCAGATCTATAATGAATCATTACATTATATTTCCAGAAGACTTCCCTTTTATCTTACCCTTTTCCATTAAACCATCGTAATGACGCATTAACAAATGACTCTCAATCTGCTGGAGAGTATCTAGAACAACTCCAACCATTATTAGCAATGATGTTCCACCAAAAAATTGAGCAAATGATGGAGACATATCTGGCTTTAAATTCAATGCTATTCCTGGAAGTATAGCAATTATTCCTAAATATATAGATCCAGGCAATGTAATTCTAGACATAATATTATCTAAATACTCTGCAGTTTTTCTTCCAGGTTTTACACCAGGGATAAAACCACCATTTCTCTTCATATCCTCTGCCATTTGTTTTGGGTTGACAGTAATAGCTGTATAAAAATATGTAAATACAACTACTAGAATAAAAAATAGAAAATTATACCAGAAACCAGAAAAATCAGATAATGTACTAGCAAAACCTGTTAAATTATCTGAAAAACCTGCTAAAGTTACCGGTACAAACATAATAGCTTGAGCAAATATAATAGGCATAACACCAGCTGCATTAACCTTTAATGGAATAAACTGACGAACTCCTCCATACTGTTTATTTCCAACAATCCTTTTAGCATATTGGACAGGTATTCTTCTTGTACCTTGGACCAAAAGAATACATAAACCTATCACGATAACTAAAATAACAATTAAAACAACAAACATTACTAAACCTCCAGATTCAGCTGATAATGCCAATAAAAATTCTGTATATAAAGACTCAGGTAATGCTGCAATAATACCAATCATAATCAATAATGATATACCATTACCAATACCTCTATCAGTAATTTTTTCTCCTAACCACATTACAAACAAAGTTCCTGTGACTAATATTATTATCGAAGATAACCAAAAAGCTCCTTCTCCTAATAAAAAGGCTGATTCTGGCAACGTACCTTTCAAATTTGCTATATATCCTGGAGCTTGACCACCTGTAATTAAAATTGTTAAATATCTAGTAATATTATTAATCTTTCTTCTACCAGACTCCCCTTCTCTTTGTAATTTCTGAAAATAAGGTATTGCCATCCCTAGCAACTGAATCACAATAGATGCTGAAATATAAGGCATGATTCCAAGAGCAAAAATAGAAGCTTGTGAAAAAGCTCCTCCAGTAAACATATTTAGAAGACCTAATAATCCATCTGAAGATTGCTTTTGTAATGCAGCTAATTGTGTTGGATCTACTCCAGGAATAACAACAAAAGATCCAAATCTATAAATAGCTATAAAAGCTATAGTAATAAGAATCCTAGTTTTAAGATCTTCAATGTTCCATATATTTTTTATTGTCTGTATCAGTTTCCTCATTTCTAAATTTAGTCTATAATATTTGCTTTACCACCAGCTTTTTCAATTGCAGATTTTGCGGTTGCAGAAAAAGCATCTACCGTGATATTAATTTTAGATTTTATTTCTCCCCTTCCCAATATCTTAATTAAATCATTCTTATAGGCCATTCCATTTTTTATTAATACTTCTTTAGTAATCTCACCTTTAATTTTCTTGTTTGTAATAAACTCTTGTAATCTATCAAGATTTATTCCTAAATATTGCTTTCTATTTGGATTAGTAAATCCGAACTTTGGCACTCTTCTTTGTAATGGTTGTTGTCCTCCCTCAAAACCAATTTTTTTAGAATATCCAGATCTTGATTTAGCTCCTTTATGGCCTCTTGTAGAAGTGCCTCCTTTTTTAGAGCCTTCTCCTCTACCGATTCTCTTAGCTTTCTTTATAGAACCTTCTGCCGGTTTTAAATTATGTAAATCCATTTTATTTTATAACAGTTATTAAATGTTTTATTTTATTTACCATTCCTAAAATTTGCGGGGTTGCGTTATGTTCAACAACCTTATTAATTTTAGTTAATCCTAAAGCATCCAAAGTTAACTTTTGATCTTTAGGTCTTCCTATTCTACTTCTAATCTGTTTAACCTTAATCTTTTCCATATAATTCAAACTTATCCATTAAAAACTTTATCCATACTAATACCTCTTTGAATAGCAACTGTTCTTGCATCACGTAACTCTAAAAGAGCTTTCATAGTAGCCTTAACTAAATTATGTGGATTAGAAGAACCTTTAGATTTAGCTAGAACATCCTTAATTCCAGCACTTTCAATTACTGCCCTCATAGCTCCTCCAGCTTTAATTCCTGTTCCATGAGAAGCTGGTTTTATTAGAACCTGTGATCCACCAAACTTAGATAATTGCTCATGAGGTATAGTTCCATTAATTATTGGAATTTTTACTAAATTCTTTTTAGCAGACTCAACTCCTTTTGCTATTGCGGTAGAAACATCATTAGACTTACCTAATCCTATTCCAACAATAGATTTTTCATCTCCTACTACAACAATTGCAGAGAAACGAAAAGCTCTACCTCCCTTAGTTACTTTAACAACTCTCTGAACAGCAACTAACCTGTCCTTTAACTCAATATCTGAGTTAGCTTTCACTCTTTTATTTTCTGATAATTTAAACATACTTTATAATTAGAATTTTAACCCACTTTCTCTTGCTCCATCAGCTAAAGACTTAATTCTTCCATGATATAAAAAACCTCCTCTATCAAATTTTACTGAACTAATTCCTTTATCAATTGCTTTAGAACCAATTAAATTACCTACTAATTTAGCCTGTTCTATTTTATTAATCTTTTTATCTATAATTGAACTATCTCTAGAAGATACTGATAATAAGGTAAAACCTGAAATATCATCTATTAATTGAGCATATATTTGTTTATTTGATCTAAATACAGATAGTCTTGGAGTATTTGAATCTCCATTAATTGTTTTACGAATTCTAAATCTAATTCCTTTTCTTTTTTCTTTTCTTGAATTTGCCATATTATAAATTTTTAACTAGCTGCTGTTTTACCTGCTTTTCTTCGAATATATTCACCCACATATTTAATTCCCTTTCCTTTGTAAGGTTCAGGTTTTCTAAATGATCTAATTTTTGCAGCTACCGCACCGATTAATTGTTTATTAATTGAATTTAACACGATTAATGGTGGTTGTCCTTTCTCAGAAACTGTATTAACTTTTACCTCAGAAGGAATCTCAAAAATAATATTATGAGAATAACCTACATGAATATCAAGTTTCTGTCCTTGATTAGAAGCTCTATAACCAACACCTACTAATTCCAATTTCTTTTCAAATCCTTTCTCTACTCCCTCAACCATATTTGATACTAATGACCTATACAATCCATGAAAAGATCTTATTTGTTTATCTTCTGAATTCCTTTCAAATATTATATTATTTTCAGAAATTGATACTTTTATTGAGGAATCAATTTCTTGTGACAACTCACCTAATTTTCCTTTAACAGTAATTAAACCCTCAGAAAATGTAACAACTGTTTCTTCTGAAAATGATACTGGACTTTTTCCTATTCTTGACATCTATCTATTTATTATTAATTAATATACATAACAAATTACTTCTCCTCCAACATTTAAACTCCTAGCCTCCTTATCTGTAACAACACCTTTAGAAGTAGATAAAATAGCTATACCTAAACCATTTATAACTCTAGGCAAATTTCCTTTATCAGCATACTTTCTTAGACCAGGCTTACTAACTCTTATTAACTTTTTTATAGCTGGGGTATTAGAGTTATATTTCAGTGCGATCTTTATATTACCTTGAAAATTAACCTCTTCTTCAAATTTATAACTTAAAATATATCCTTTATCAAATAATATCTCTGTAATTGATTTTTTTAATTTCGATGAAGGAATATCAACTACTTTATGTCCTGCTTTTTGAGCATTTCTAATTCTAGTTAAATAATCTGCTATTGTATCTGTATACATATTTGTTTCTTTAATTTATAATTACCAACTCGCTTTCTTTACCCCTGGTATTAATCCAAAATTTGCCATTTCTCTAAATTTTACACGAGACAATCCAAATTGTCTCATATAACCTTTTGGTCTTCCAGTTATTTTACATCTATTATGCATTCTTACTGGAGATGCATTTCTTGGTAGTTTTTGCAAACCTAAATAATCTCCTGCTTCTTTTAATGCAGCTCTTTTTTCTGCATATTTTTCTACTATTTTTGCTCTTTTTACCTCACGAGCTTTCATTGATTCTTTTGCCATAATTCTATTTATTTTTAAATGGTAACCCAAATTCTTTGAGAAGAATTAACGCTTCTTCATCAGAATCTGCATTCGTTACAAAAGTAATGTCCATTCCAGTAATTTTATTAACTTTATCAATACTTATCTCAGGAAAAGCTATCTGTTCCTTTATTCCCATAGTATAATTCCCTCTACCATCAAATCCTTTAACTTCAAGACCTTGAAAATCTCTAACCCTAGGTAATGTAGAAGTTATAAATCTTTCTAAAAATTCATACATTTTATCTCCTCTCAATGTAACCATAACACCGACAGGCATTCCTTTTCTAAGCTTAAAATTAGAAATATCTTTATTAGATTTAGTAATTAAAGCTTTTTGACCAGTAATTAAAGACATTTCCTTTTGAGCAGATTCAATTTGTTTTTTATCTGAACTTGCATATCCCAAACCTTGATTTAAACATATCTTTTGTAATCTAGGTACTTGCATTACTGATTTATAATTCTTCTTCAGATTACCAACTATATAATCTGAATATTTTTTTCTTAAATTTGGTATATATTTCATTATTTTATCAATTCTCCTGATTTTCTAGCAAATCTTACTAATTTTCCTGAACTTTCATCTATTTTTCTTCCTACTCTAGTTTTCAAACCTAATTTAGGATCTTTTAACATCAAGTTAGAAATATGTATAGAAGCTTCTTTTTTTATAATTCCTCCTTGTGGATTTGATGAATTAGGTTTTGTATGTTTAGATACAATATTAACTCCCTCCACTATAGCTCTATTTTCAGATTTTAATATCTTAATTACTTTTCCTTCCTTCCCTTTAGAAGTTCCAGCAATTACTAAAACTATATCATCTTTCTTAATCTTTAACTTTGTCATTTTTTAATTATAAATTTATAATACCTCTGGTGCTAATGAAACTACTTTCATAAAATCATTATCTCTTAACTCTCTAGCAACTGGACCAAAAACTCTTGTACCTTTCATTTGACCAGATTCATCTATTATAACACAAGCATTATCATCAAATCTTATATAAGATCCATCTTTTCTTCTAACTTCCTTTTTTACCCTTACTACAACAGCCTTTACAACTTGACCTTTCTTAATATTTCCAGAAGGAGTTGCTGATTTAACAGTTCCAACTATTTTATCTCCTATAGAAGCATATCTCTTTCCAGTACCCCCTAGAACTCTAATACACAAAATTTCTTTTGCTCGCTATTGTCAGCTACTTTTAATTTTGATTCTTGTTGTATCATTATTTTGCTCTTTCAATTATATCGATTAATCTCCAGTTCTTTCTTTTACTTTGTTTTCTGGTTTCCATAATTTTCACCATGTCACCTTCATTGCATGTGTTTTCTTCGTCATGTACTATAAATTTTGTTGACTTCTTAACAAATTTACCATACAATGGGTGTTTAACCTTTCTTTCTACCATTACTACTATAGATTTATCCATCTTGTTTGAAGTAACAACACCAATTCTTTCTTTTCTTAAATTTCTATCCATCTATTTTTATTTATTCTTTGAATCTATTCTTCTTCTAGAAATCTCCGTCTGAATCCTTGCTATTAATTTTCTGGTAATTGTAATTAATTTAGGATTTTCTAATGGAGACACCTCATGTCCTATCCTCATTTTATATAATTTATCTTTTTCTGAATTTAACATCTCTATTAATTCGTTTTCTGGGGTTTCTATTAAAACTGATGACTTCATTTATATTAATTTTTTATATAATCTCTCTTTACTATAAATTTTGTTTTTACTGGCAATTTCTGGGAAGCTAACCTTAACGCTTCTTGAGCAGTTTCATAATCTACCCCAGAAATTTCAAATAAAATCCTTCCTGGTGTTACAGGTGCAGCCCAATATTCAGGAGCTCCCTTTCCTTTACCCATACGAACCTCAGCTGGTTTTTTTGTAATTGGCTTAGCTGGAAAGATACGAATCCAAACTTGACCTTGCCTTTTCATATAACGTGTTACAGCTATACGAGCTGCTTCAATTTGACGAGCTGTTATCCAATGTTGTTCTAATGTCTTTATTCCAAAAGTTCCAAATGAAAGTTGATTACCTCTTTGAGCATTTCCTTTCATTCTGCCCTTTTGCATTCTTCTATATTTTGTCTTTTTTGGTTGTAACATTACTTAATTAAATTATTATAAGTTAACTATTTTTTACCTCTATTATGAGATTTCTTTCCTCCTTTCTGTGTCTTAAAGTGATACATTAAATCTCTTTTACCATATACTTCCCCTCTACAAATCCAAACCTTAACTCCTATTAAACCATATTGTGTTAAAGCTTCACCTAAAGCATAATCAATATCTGCCCTAAAAGTATGCAAAGGAGTCCTACCATCCTTATACATTTCTGATCTAGCCATTTCTGCTCCATTTAATCTTCCAGAAACTTGTACTTTAATACCTTCAGCTCCCATTCTCATCGTAGAAGCTATAGCCATTTTTACTGCTCTTTTATAAGAAATTCTTCCTTCAATTTGTCTAGATATATTATTAGCAACTAAAGTAGCTTCTAAATCTGGTCTTTTTACTTCAAAAATATTAATTTGAATATCCTTTTTAGTCAATTTTTTAATCTCCTCTTTCAAAGTTTCAACTTCTTGTCCACCCTTACCAATTATTATTCCAGGTCTAGATGTATGAATTGTTATCGTCACTACCTTAAGAGTTCTTTCAATTGCAATTCTAGAAATACTAGCTTTAGAAAGTCTAACACTCAAATACTCTCTAATTTTTGCATCCTCAGCTAGCTTGTCACCAAAATCACTACCACCATACCAGTTCGATTCCCATCCTCTGATATAGCCAAGTCTATTTCCAATTGGATTTGTTTTTTGTCCCATATTTAATTATTATCTTTATTTCTACTATCAACTACTAATGTTACATGATTAGATCTTTTTCTAATCCTGTGAGCTCTCCCTTGTGGAGCTGGCTGAATTCTCTTTAACATTCTACCGCTATCTACCTTTACTTCAGAAATATATAAATTTGATTCATCCATTCTCATTCCTTCATTTTTTGATTCCCAATTAGCAAGAGCGGACAATAATAATTTCTCCATTCTCCCTGAAGCTTCTTTTGGGTTTAACTTTAATTGAGCTAATGCTTTCTCTACATCCATTCCTCTAATAAGATCAGCAATTAATCTCATCTTCCTTGGAGATGTAGGACAATTATTTAATTTAGCGAAAGCAATCTTTTTTCTTGCCTCCTTTAATTCATTTGCTTTTAATCTTTTTCTTGCTCCCATTTTCTACTTTTTATTTTTTCCATGACCTCTAAAAGTTCTTGTAGGAGAAAATTCACCTAACTTATGACCCACCATATTTTCAGTCACATATACTGGAATAAATTGCCTTCCATTGTGTACAGCAAAAGTTTTTCCAACAAAATCTGGAGAAATCATAGATGATCTTGACCAAGTTTTGATAACAGAATTTTTACCTAACTCATTCATTGCATCAATCTTTTTTTGCAATTTATAATGTATATATGGTCCTTTTTTTAATGATCTAGCCATTTTTTAATTATTTTTTTCTTCTCTCAATTATATATTTATTTGACGCTTTCTTTTTGTTTCTAGTTTTATATCCCTTTGCAGGTATTCCATTTTTAGACCTTGGTATTCCACCAGAATGTTTTCCTTCTCCACCACCCATTGGATGATCTACTGGATTCATTACTGTTGATCTAACTCTTGGCCTTCTCCCTAACCATCTTCTTCTACCTGCTTTTCCAGAAACTTGCAACTGATTTTGTGAATTTGAAACAGTTCCAACTGTTGCTAAACAAGTCATCAAAATTTGCCTAATCTCTCCAGATGCTAGTTTTATTGTAGCATATTTACCATCTTTAGCCATTAGTTGAGCATAAGAACCTGCACTTCTGACTAAAATACCTCCTTGTCCTGGTCTCAATTCTATATTATGAATTAAAGTTCCAAGAGGAATATTAGAAATAGGAAGAGTATTTCCTATTTGAATCTCAGATTTATTTCCAGACATTAATATCATTCCTAACTTCAATCCCTCAGGACATATAATATATCTTTTTTCTCCATCATTATAATTCAATAATGCTATATAAGCTGTTCTATTTGGATCATATTCTATACTAGAAACTTTAGCAGGTATACCAAATTTATTTCTTTTAAAATCAATAATTCTATATCTCTGCTTATGACCTCCACCAACATGCCTAATTGTCATTTTACCCCTATCATTTCTACCTCCTCTTCTTTTCTGTTTAACTAATAAACTCTTTTCAGGTGTACTATTCGTAACCTCCATAAAGTCTCTAGCTACTTTATGTCTTTGTCCTGGTGTATTTGGTTTTAATTTTCTAACTGCCATTTCTTAAAAGTTAAATATTACTATAAAAATCAATCGTATCTCCTTCCGATAGTGTAACAATAGCCTTCTTATAAGTACTTGTTTTACCAGTAATAAATCCTGATTTAGTTCCTCTTGTTCTCTTTTTCCCTATACATACCATAGTCCTAATGGAGTCTACAGTAACATCATAAGTTTCTTCTACTGATCTTCTAATTTGAATCTTATTTGCTTCCATATCTACAACAAAAGCATATCTATTATGTTTTTCTGACTCAATAGTCATTTTTTCAGTAATTACAGGTTTAATTAAAATACTCATAAATAATTAATTTTTATATTTCTTTTCAATTTCCTTAATAGATGATTCAAAAAACAATACCTTATTAGAATTCATTAGGTCATAAGTGTTTAATGAAGAGACTTCAATAACCTTAGATTTCTTTATATTCCTTGATGATAATAAAATATTTTTATTAGAATCTGATAGAACTAGAAGAGTTTTGATGTCATTTTGATTAAAATTACCTAAAATTTGTGAATATTTCTTAGTACTAGGCTTATCAAATGAAAAGTCTTCTATTATAATAATTTTCTTATCTTTTGCAATATAAGATAGAGCTGATTTTCTAGCTAAGGATTTAAGCTTCTTATTAAGCTTAAAATTATAATTTCTTGGTCTAGGACCAAAAACTCTACCTCCACCTCTAAATAACGGATTTTTAATATCACCTACTCTAGCAGCTCCAGATCCCTTTTGTTTTCTTAACTTTCTTCTAGAACCTTTTATTTCACCTCTTTCTTTTGACTTATGTGTTCCCTGCCTTTTAGAGGCTAAATAATTTCTTACATCTAAATAAATTGCGTGATTGTTGGGATCTATACCAAAAATATTCTTATTTAATGTAATAGACTTTGAAGTCTCTTTTCCTTCTATATTATGAATTGATATTTTCATTATTTCTCAATTGTTATATATGAATTATTTGCACCTGGAACAGAACCATTTACTAAAATTATATTCTTTTCAGAAAGTATCTTTAAAACTTTTAAATTTTCAATTTTAACTCTAGCATTACCCATTTGACCTGCCATACGCATTCCTTTAAAAACTCTAGCTGGATATGATGCTGCTCCAATAGATCCTGGATGCCTTTGTCTATTATGCTGACCATGAGTCGCGTCATTTACACCTGCAAATCCATGTCTTTTAACAACTCCTTGGAAACCTTTACCCTTAGAATTTCCTACTACTTCAACAAAATCTCCTTCTTGAAACATATCAACAGTCAGTGTGTCTCCCAAACTAACATCATTAAAAGATGAAAACTCAACCATTTTCAAATGTAATGGAGATTTAGATTTTTCAAAATGACCTAATAATGACTTATTAACTCTTTTCTTTTTTTGAATACCATATCCGATCTGGACTGCCTCATATCCATCTATATCTGCAGTCTTAATTTGCGTAACAGTACAAGGACCAACTTCGAGAATAGTGCAGGGAATATTTTTTCCTTCTTCCGAAAAGATACTTGTCATTCCTATTTTTTTTCCTATTAAACCTGGCATTATTCTATTTTTTTTAAATTACTTTAATTTCAACATGAACTCCAGATGGAAGTTCTAATTTCATCAATGCATCAATTGTTTTAGATGATGCATTATAAATATCCATTAATCTCTTATGGTTAGACAACTGAAATTGTTCTCTGGCTTCTTTATTTACATGAGGAGACCTTAATACAGTATATATTTTCTTGTGCGTAGGTAATGGAATTGGTCCACTAACTATAGCTCCAGATGTTTTAACTGTTTTAACAATTTTATCAGTAGATTGATCCACTAAATTATGGTCAAACGATTTTAATTTTATTCTTACTTTCTGTGACATAATATATTATTGTTGTACTCCTGTTGTTTCTGAAATAACTGCATCTGCTATATTCTTAGGTGCTGGATCAAAACTAAAAAACTCCATAGTTGATGTAGCTCTTCCTGAAGATATGGTTCTTAAATCAGTAACGTATCCAAACATTTCAGCCAAAGGAACCTTAGCTTTCACTAATTTTGATCCAGATTTATCTTCCATACCCTCTACTTGACCTCTTCTTCTATTTAGATCTCCAATAACATCTCCCATATTCTCTTCTGGTGTTATAACATCTAATCTCATAATAGGTTCTAAGAGTTCAGGACCTGCTTGTTTAACAGCTGACTTGAATGCTATCTTAGCACATAATTCAAATGACAAAGCATCAGAATCAACATCATGGTAAGAACCATCAAATAATCTTACTTTCATAGAATCGATAGGAAACCCTGCTAAGATTCCATTTTCCATAGCCATCTTAAATCCTTTCTCTACAGAGGGAATATATTCTTTAGGAATATTACCACCTTTTATTTCATTAACAAATTGTAATCCTTCTCCTTCAAAATCATTATCAACTGGAGATAACTCAAAATTTATATCTGCAAACTTACCTCTACCACCAGATTGTTTTTTATACACTTCTCTATGTGTCACAGATTGAGTAATAGCTTCCTTATAAGAAACTTGAGGAGCTCCTTGATTACATTCAACATTAAACTCTCTCTTTAATCTATCAGTAATAATATCAAGATGAAGTTCTCCCATACCAGAAATAATTGTTTGACCAGAGTCATGATCAGTCTTAACTGTAAAAGTGGGATCTTCCTCAGATAACTTTCCTAAAGCAACACCCAACTTATCCATATCCTTCTGTGTTTTTGGCTCAACAGCAATACCAATTACTGGGTCAGGAAAATCCATTGATTCCAAAACTATTGGATGTTTTTCATCACATAAAGTATCACCAGTTCTAATATCTTTGAAG
>MDTG01318102.1_pt1 | contig 31763 bp, 30 predicted proteins | sample 811421 | NCBI WGS metagenome assembly MDTG01 (sample SAMN05326645, study PRJNA326480) | marine metagenome | isolation source: seawater | place: Pacific Ocean: South East | collected 2011
AATGTTGGTGGTATGGGAATAGAAAATATCAAGAGATTAAAATTACTAAGTAAAGATGAATTTGAAAAATCAATTGATTTTAAATTAAATAAAAAAAATATTCTTGTTACTTTTCATCCTGTTACTTTAGAAAATAGTACAGCAAAAGAACAATTTCAAGAATTATTAGATGCAATAGATGAACTAAAAGATACAAATATAATATTTGCAAAAGCAAATAGCGATACAGCTGGTAGAATAATAAATCAAATGATAGACACATACGTAAGTAATAATTCTTTAAAATCAGTTGGATATACATCTTTAGGCCAACTTAGATATTTATCAGCACTTCAATATGTAGATGCAATGGTAGGTAATAGTTCAAGTGGCTTAATTGAAGCACCAAGTTTCAAGATTGCAACTGTTAATATAGGTGATAGACAAAAGGGCAGATTAAAAGCTAGTAGCGTAATTGATTGTGAATCTTTTAAAGCATCTATAAAAAAAGCCTTTAAAAAAGTTTATTTACAAGGATTTAATGAGTCATTAAAAAACGTAAAGAATCCTTATGGTGATGGTTATGCAAGTGAAAAAATTATTGAAGTAATAAAAGAAGTTGATTTAAATAATATATTAAAAAAATCATTTTATGATATAAAAAAGGAGAAATAAAATAAATGAATACACGAATAATAGTAAAATTAGATGTAAAACCACCATTCGTAGTAAAACCTGTACATTTTGAAGGTTTAAGAAAGGTAGGTACACCCTCTGAAATGGCAAAAAAATATTATAATCAAGGTGCAGATGAAATAATGTATATTGATATTGTTTCTTCTTTATATGAAAGAGATATTATATTTGAAGAAATAGAAAAGACAGCTAATGAACTTTATATACCATTTGGTGTTGGAGGGGCAGTTAAAAGTATCGATGATTTTTCTAAACTTTTTCATATAGGTGCTGATAAAGTAGCTATAAATACCTTTGCCGTTCAAAAAGATCCAACTATTATAAACAAAGCTGCAGAAATTTTTGGAAATCAAGCAGTTGTTGTAAATATAGAAGCTAAGAATTGGAATAGTCATTGGGAGTGCTATACAGATTGCGGAAGAATTCAATCTGGCAAAGATGTAATAGAATGGGCAAAAGAAGTTGAAAAACGAGGTGCAGGAGAAATTCTTTTGCAATCTGTTGATAAAGATGGACGAAATAATGGTTTTGATTTAGAGTTAGCAAAACAGGTAGTTCAGAGTGTAAATATTCCAGTTGTTATTGCAAGTGGAGCAGGAAAACTAGAAGATATTAAAAAGCTAATTGAATATGCTAAACCAAGTGGTATTGCAATTGCAAGTTTACTACATTATGATAAAGTTACTATTAATGATATAAAAGAATATTTACGAAAAAATAATATAGAGGTTTCAAGATGAGTAATATAATTGGAATAGTTAATTATGGTATAGCTGGAAATATTCATAGTATAGAAAAAGCTATCAAAGCAGCAGGGGGTAAAGTAGTGGTAATTAATCATCCAAGTCAATTTAATGATGTAGATAAACTTGTACTCCCTGGTGTAGGTAGCTTTAAAGATGCAATGCAAGAACTTGAAAATGATGGTTTTATCATACCTATAAAAGAGAATAAAAAGCCTATTCTAGGTATTTGCCTAGGGATGCAAATATTAGCTACAGTAGGCTTTGAATATGGAAAAACAGTAGGATTGAATTTTATTGATGCTGAAGTAAAACCTATCTTAGTAGATGCAAAAGTTCCTCATGTTGGATTTAATAATATTGAAGTTATAAAGAAAAATAGTTTATTAAATGGATTAGAAAAAGAAGAGTTCTATTTTATGCATTCTTTTGAAGTTGTCAATTATACAAATATTGTTACTTTATCAGAATATGCTAACCATAAGTTTGTTTCTTCTGTGCAGAAAGATAATATTTATGGAGTACAGTTTCATCCGGAAAAAAGTAGAGAAGCTGGTATAAAATTATTTAAAAACTTTATTGAATTGTAGGAGAAAAAATGAGTGAATTATTTGGAAAGTATGGGTTGCCGTTAGAAGTTAAATTTTGTAAAAAATGTACTATGAATAATCAAAGGCCTTCTTCTACTGTAGAATTCAAGCGAAAAGAAGGTGAAAAGAAAAGAACATTAGCTTTTGGTGAAGATGGCATTTGTGAAGCTTGTAGATATGCAGAAAAAAAGAAGAATATTAATTGGGAAGAAAGACATGAACAGTTAGAAGAATTATGTAATAGATTTAGACGTAATGATGGAAGATATGATGTAGTAGTTCCTGGTAGTGGGGGAAAAGATAGTGTTCAAGCTGCGCATATATTAAAATATAAATATAATATGAACCCTATTCTAATAACTTGGCCACCAGCTTTATATACTGGAATTGGGAAAAGAAATTTTGATGCTTGGTTAGATGCTGGTTTTGCTAATTATACATATAATCAAAATAAAAAACTACATAGATTTTTAACAAAAAATGCATTTTTGAATTTGGGACATCCTTTCCAACCATTTATATTAGGTCAAAAGAATCTTGCTCCTAGGTTATCGGTATTACTTGATATACCTTTAGTAATATTTGGAGAAAATGAAGCTGAGTACGGAAATGCGATAGAGGATAATGAAAAACCAACAAGAGATCCTAAATATTATAGTGCAGAAGTGAGTATAAAAGATTTAGTATTAGGTGGAGTACCTGCAAAAGACTTGATAGATGATTTTGGATTTAAATTATCAGACTTGGAAGCTTATTTCCCTACAAATCCCTATGAAATAGAAAAAACAGGTACTGAAGTACATTATCTAGGATATTATGTAAAATGGCATCCTCAAGAAACTTATTATTATTCTGTAGAAAATAGTGATTTTATGCCTAATGATCATAGAACAGAAGGAAGTTTTAGTAAATATTCTTCTCTTGATGATAAAATTGATTGGCTTCATTATCATACAACTACAATTAAATTTGGTATAGGTAGAGCTACCTATGATTCTGCACAAGAAGTTAGAAATGGTGATATTACAAGAGATGAAGGAATAGCATTAATTAAAAGATTTGATGGTGAATTTCCAGAACAGTATATTAAAGATTGTTGTGACTATATGGATATTTCACTACAAGAATATCATGATGCAATAGAAAAATTTCGTTCACCACATCTTTGGGATAAAAGAAATGGAATATGGGAATTAAAACAACCAATTTGGAAAGAAAATAGATAATGAGAAATATTGATGATATCCTTATTAGAGAAACAACATCTATATTAGAAGTACTTCAAATTATAGATAGAAGTTCAAAGCAATTAGCAATAGTAGTTGATGAACAAAAAAAATTACTAGGAACAGTCAGTGATGGAGATATCAGAAGAGCTCTTTTAAAAAATATATCTTTACATGACAGTGTAAAAGATATTTATTTTAAGTCACCTACTGTAGCTAATATAAATGATTCTAAAGAAGAAATCATCAATATATGTAAAATAAAAAAGTTACATCAAATTCCTATCGTAAATAATTATGGAAATTTAGTAGGACTTGAAATTATAGATGAGTTAATATTAAAAGAAAAGAAAACTAATAAAGTAATTCTAATGGTTGGTGGTCTCGGTACAAGACTTAGGCCACTTACTGATAATATTCCAAAACCAATGCTTAAAGTTGGTAAAAAACCTATATTAGAAACAATAATAGAAAAATTTGCTGAGTATGGGTATACAAATATTATATTATGTGTAAATTATAAGTCAAATATTATAGAAGATTATTTTGGAGATGGTAGTGAATTCGGAGTAAATATCGAATATATTTTTGAAGAACAACGTATGGGAACAGCAGGAGCATTAAGTTTATTAAAAGAAAAACCAATTGAGCCATTTTTTGTGATGAATGGAGATTTACTTACAAATGTAAATTTTGAACATTTAGATAATTATCATAACTCAAATAAATCAATAGGAACAATGTGTGTAAGAGAGTATGACTTTCAAGTTCCTTATGGTGTTGTAAATATAAAAGATAGTAAAATATTATCCATAGAAGAGAAACCAACACATAAATTTTTTGTAAGTGCTGGGATATATATGCTATCTCCTGAAATTTTAGAATATATTCCTATAAATAATTTTTATGATATGCCAACACTGTTTGAAAAACTTATTAGTAAAAATAAAAACATAATATCATTTCCTCTTCGAGAATATTGGCTTGATATTGGAAGATTAGATGAATATAAAAAAGCAAATGATGAATATGACAAGGTGTTTTAATTGAAGGTATTACTTATAGGTTTTGGTTCTATTGGAAAAAGACATTATGGGGTTTTATCAAGTTTATCTAAAATAGAATCAATAGATCTAGTCACGAAACAAAATATTGAAGATAAGAAATGCTATAAAACATTAGAAGAAGTTATAGATATATCTAAATATAATTATTTTGTAATAGCATCTGAAACAAATAAACATTATACTCAATTAAAGTATTTAGAAAATAATGTTAAAAATAAACTAATATTTTGTGAAAAACCTCTTTTTCAATCAAAACAAAATTTAGAAATAAAAAACAATAAAGTATTCATAGGATATGTTCTTAGGTTCCATCCTTTACTTGAGAAGTTAAAAATATTTTTGATTGAAGAAGATATAATATTAGTAAATGCAAAATGTGGACAGTATTTACCAACATGGAGGCTAGATACAGATTATAAAAACTGCTATAGCGCAAAGAAAAAAGAGGGTGGTGGAGTTTTATTAGATTTGAGTCATGAAATAGATTATGTTCAGTGGCTTTGTGGAAATATTGATGAAATAAAAAGTTATCAAAGAAAAATCTCAGATTTAGAAATAGATTCTGATGATTTAACTATGTTAATAGGGAAAACAAATAAAAATATTATAGTAAATATTTCAATAGATTATATAAGTAAAAGTAGTCATCGGAGACTGCATATAGAAACTTTAGAAAATACTTATGAACTTGATTTTATATCTAATAGACTAACTAAAAAAGATAAAAAAGGTTTAGAAGAAATTTATAGTTTTTCGAATCTTGAAAGAAACTATATATTTGAAAAGATGCATTTAGATATTTTTGAAAAACAAAAAAATATATGTACTTTTAATGAAGCATTAGAAGTAATGGATACTATATCAACTATACAGGAGCAAAACAGATGAGTAATATCTTATGTACAATTTGTGCAAGAGGTGGGAGTAAAGGTGTGAAAAACAAAAACATCAAAGAACTAAATGGTAAGCCACTTATCGCATACACAATAGAACAAGCAAAAGATTCTGGGCTTTTTGAACATATTGTTATTAGTACAGATAGTGATGATATCGCAAATGTAGCTAAAGAGTATGGTGCTGAAGTGTTTTTTAAAAGAAGTGAAGAGATGGCAAGTGATACAGCAGGTAAATTAGATGTGATAAAAGATGCATTTAGAAGAAGTGAAGAACACTATAATAAAACTTTTGACTATCTAATAGATTTAGATGCTACAGCTCCACTTAGAAATGTAGAAGATATTTTAAACTCTTTTAATAAATTTAAAGAAAACGAAAATGATAATCTAATAACAGCAATGCCAGGTAGAAGAAGTCCATATTTTAATCTTGTAGAGCAAAATAAAGATGGGAAAGTATATTTGTCCAAAACATTAAATAGTGCTGTTGTACGAAGACAAGACGCACCCAAAAGTTATGATATGAATGCTTCTATTTATATATGGAAAAGAGATATTATTTTAAATGAAGATAAATTGTTTTTAGAAAAAACTGGTTTATATGTAATGCCAGAAGAAAGATCAATAGATATAGATACAGAACTTGATTACAAATTTGTGGAATTTCTAATAAAAGAGAATAATAATGCTTAAAGAAAAGATTGTAGTCATTACAGGTGGAGCTGGACTCATAGGAAAAGAATTTGTAAAAGCAGTTATTGAAAATAATGGCATAGCTATTATTGCAGATATAAATGAAGAGATAGGACAAAAAGTAAAAGAAGAACTATCTTCTGAATTAAATAGTTCAAATGTAGATTTTGTAAAATTAGATATAACATCTAAAGATTCATTAAAAGAATGTATTAAATATATAGATAAAAAATATGGAAAGATTGATGCCTTAGTAAATAATGCATATCCAAGAAATAAAAACTATGGAAAACATTTTTTTGATGTTGAGCATGATAATTTTGTAGAAAACTTAGGATTAAATCTTGGTGGATACTTTACAACTTCACAACAGTTTTCTAAATATTTTCAAAAACAAGGTTATGGAAATATTATAAATATATCTTCCATTTATGGAGTTGTAGCTCCTAAGTTTGGAGTTTATGATAATACATCTATGACAATGCCTGTAGAATATGCTGCTATAAAAGCAGGACTTATTCATCTTACAAAGTATATGGCAAAATACTTTAAAGGAATGAATATAAAAGTAAATACTTTAAGTCCTGGAGGAATATTTGATAATCAACCTAAAGAGTTTTTAGAAAAATACAAAAATGAATGCTTAAATAAAGGGATGCTTGATAAGTCAGATTTAAAAGGTACCTTGGTTTATTTACTTAGTGATATGAGCAGATATATTAATGGGCAGAATATTGTTGTTGATGATGGATTTAGTTTATAATTGAATACAATTATATTAAGAGAAGGTAACTAGATGTTTTTATTTGAATTTATAAAAAGAATTAAGTTTTGCAAAAACGCAAATAGAATAGGACCTGACATTCCTTTCACACATTGGAGATTGCATTTTAAAACGACCATGTTAAAGTTATGTAAAAGGAAATTTAATTATTTTGATGATTCTGCATATTTTAGAGCTGGAGCTTATGCAGAGTTTTGTTCGAATATATCTATTGGTAAAAATGTAGTTATTAGACCAAATAGTATGTTGTTTGCGGATGAGAATGCTAAAATAATTATTGAGGATAATGTATTAATAGGTTCAGGGGTACATTTTTATGTTGATAATCATAAGTTTGATAGAGTAGACATTCCTTTAATTGAACAAGGATATTATCCATCAGAAGATATTGTAGTTAGAGAAGGTTCATGGATTGGTGCTAATAGTATGATATTAACAGGAGTAATTATTGGAAGAAACAGTGTTATAGGTGCAGGAAGTATTGTAACAAAAAGTATTCCTGACTTTTGTGTTGCAGCAGGTAATCCTGCAAAAGTTATAAAAGTATTAAGTAATGATTAATATTTTAATAGTAGCAACTCAAACTCAAAGATTTTTGGACCAGGTTAGATTATCAAAAGATTTACAAATTAAAGATGATAAGTTAGAAATATACTATTTTGTATCTAAAGAGGTAACTCAAAGATATAAAAATGAAATAAATAATCAAAAACTTAAGATAATAAATATTGATTATAATAAAAAATATGATTTAGAAGAAAATATTTCTGTAAAATCTCGAATAAAAAATATTTTGTCATTAAAATATAAATCTGCAATAATTAAATTTATTAATAGTTTTAAAAGTACAAAACTATTTACTAAAAGACTTAAGAAAGAAGAAAAATTATTTTTAGATAGATTAAATGAAAAGTATAAATGTATTTCAAGACTTGTACATAAAAATAAGATTGATATCATGTTCATAAATGGCGATAGACATCTAGGTTATGAACCAATATTTTTAAAAATATCAAAAAATTTTAATATTCCAACAATTATGCCATATATTGTTTATTTTGCTGAAGAGGAAGGTTTAGTTAAGTCGTCTATTATAAAGAATAGAAAAAATATTTTGATTTCATCTTATATCAAAAAATCACAAGATAAATTTAACTTTCATAGAAGAGGAAATGTTTTTTATTATCCACATACAATAGCAAATGCATTAGATAAATTTGGAGTAATTACAGATAACCCATGGTTTATGGGAAGTGGTTTAAGTGATATTATTTGTTTAGCTAATGAGAATATGAAAAAACATTATGTTAAGAATGGAGTTAAAAAAGAAAAAATAAGAATTATTGGTGATGTTTCTTATGATAAACTTTATTATAAATATATGCAAAAAGAAGATTTAAAAATATATACAATAGATAAGTACAAGCTACAAAAAGATAGAAAAAATATAATAATTGCATTACCACAGTTAGGAGAACATGCTATTTTACCTTGGCATGAGCATTGGAAAGAAATAAATTTTTTGATGGATAATATAGATAACCTAGAACAAAATATTTTAGTTTCATTACATCCTAAAATGGATAAAAGGAAGTATTTATTTTTAGAAGATAGATATAATTGTAAAATATTAGAAGAAAGACTTGCTGATATTTTAATAGTATCAGATGTTTTTATAGCTTCATATTCAAGCACAATTTTATGGTCAGTTATATGTGGTATAAAAACTGTAATAGTGGATTTCTATAACATTAATGAAACAAGTTTTGATTTTCTAACTAGTATAATGAAAGTTAATAATAAAAAATTATTAAAAGAAAAATTAAATGATATATTAGTTAGAAAAGTGGATTTTAATCAAGATTGGGAAAGTCTTTCAAAAAATGAAGTTTTTGATGGTAAAACAATAGAAAAATATATAAATTTAATAAAAGAGTTAAAATGAAAAATATAATGATTATAAATTTTAATGATGATTTTTTGCTAAAATTTGTTCATGAAGTTGCAATAGTTGAGAATATAAAAATTGATTCAATTTTTACTGATATAAAAAAATTATCAAATAAATTTCTAACTCAATTGAATTATAAAGATGTTTATGACTTTTATAGTTTTGATAAAATAGTAGAATTAAACAATGATTCAGAATATGTTTTAAGTAAAGAGGATATAGAATGTTTTTATTTTTTAGAATCTGAATTTTTGGCAGAAAGTGATAGAATGTCATATGTTCCAATTTCAGTAAAAAAAAGAAAAATAATATATTATGAAATTCTTCAATACTGGATAAATTATTTTTTACAAAATAAAATTGATTTAGTTGTTTTTGACGGTGTACCTCACATGGGATGGGATTTAATTTGTTATGAAGTAGCTAAAAAATTTAAGATACAGGTTTGTTATTTAGAATTAACAATAATACAAGATCAAGTAATTTGGCATGATGAATATAAATCTTTTAAAAAAAATCATCTACCTGTAAGCTCTTTGAATATTGAGGAAATAAAGAACTCTATAGGAAAGGAGAAGCTTCTCAAATATAATGTAGAAGGTGAATTATTAAAATTGGGAAAAAAATTAAATGAAATTAAAACTCAAAAGACTTTTTTAAATCTTTCTAAATATAAAATACTTCTTTTAAGTTTCTATAGATTCATTAAAAAAATAAAAGAAAATGCTCTATTAAAGGATAGCTCATTTTTTTATAGTAAGCCAACTCTTCTTCAATATTTATTTTATAATATGAAAAATAAAAATTATTTATATAAATTAAATAAACAATATGAAGAATTATCTGATAGTATTGATTTAGATAAAAAGTTTATTTTTTTTGCAATGCACTATCAACCAGAAAGAACTACTTCTCCACAAGGTGAATGTTTCCAAGAACAAATTTTAGCAATTAAAATCATTTCTGCTTCTTTACCTGAGAACTGGATATTGTATGTAAAAGAACATCCTACACAAATGATTAATAGAAAGGTATTTAAAAATAAAAATTTTAGGGATTATTACGATTATAAAATAATTAAACAACTAAAAAATGTGAAACTGGTTCCTCTTTCTGTAGATAGTGCGATAATTATTGAAAAAGCTCAATTGGTAGCAACTATTAATGGAAGTATTGGATGGGAGACATTAATACAGTACAAGAAACCAGTTGCAATTTTTGGAAATATTTGGTATGCACAATGTAGAAGTTGTTTTAGTATATCATCAACAGAAGATTTTAAAGATGTACTTAAATTACTAAAAGAACACACTCCAAATGAAGTTGAGAAAAATACACTTAATTTATTAAAATATTATAGTGATAAATTCTGTATATCATCTGATGGTGATTTTTATGCAAACTATTCATCATTGTCCAAAGATGAATTAATTAAAAATCTTGTAAACAAGTTTATCCAAGAATATATTGACTAAATGAAGAAACTTATTTTTAAGAACACTTTATTATATAGTATACCAGATATAATAACAAAATTATTACCTTTTATTACTTTACCTATAGTTACTAGATATTTGACAATTGATGAAATTGGATTAATAGGAATTTATGGAATAGTGATAGCTTTATATTCATTGTTTTCCCAGTTTGGAGTAGCTTATGTAATAAACTCACAATGGTTTAAATTATCTATTAAAAATAGAGAAGTATTATTATACAATTTATTTTTAATTGGAATAATATTAAGTTTTTTAGCAATAATATTATTTCTTATAATTAAAAATTTGATCACACCTTTAGCAATAGGAGATAATTGGGACAATTTAAAAAATCTTACACCTTTTATACTTATACAAGTTTTTTTTGCAGGGGTAAAAAGTTTATTTGATAGCTTTATGATTATCACAAGAAATGTAATTCTAGTATTAAAGTTGTCAATTTTTACAGTAGTTATCAATACTACATTATTTTTGTATATGGTCATAATTACTTCTGACATTTTTTATATTTTGGGAACACAGGCATTAATAGCAAGTTTTATTGGAATAATATATTCTTATATTATTTTAAAGAACTGTAGATTCAAATTTAATAAATATTTTTGGTACAAGACATTTTTCATTAGTTATCCTATTTATATCCGTTCATTATTTAATTTCATTCGAAATAGATATGATAAAATGTATATTGCTAATATATTAGGGAGTGCAAATTTTGCCATATACAATTTTGCATTTAGTGTATCATCAATTTTAAGTTTGCTTGGAAGTGCATTTGATAAAAGTTATTCTCCATTGCTAATAGAAAATATATCAAAAAATGAAAAAGACAATAGTGCATTATCATTTATGATTTTTTTATATTTTGTTATAATGGTTACAATTTTAATCATATTTTTTTTTCTAGGCAAACCTTTAATAAACTTAATTTCTAATAGCTTATTTAGAGAATCTTATGATTACATATTATTACTTTTTTTGAATCCATTGATTTCTTCATTTGCTTTAAGTAGTGGTAATATTTTAATCTATTATGAAAAAACAAAATTTATTTTATTTACTACAGTAGTACAAGCATTAATAACCATATCTTTTATAGTCCTATTTGTTCCAATTTTAGGAGCAAAGTTTGCAATTATTTCTATTTTAATAGGTACATTATATTATTCAACACATCAGTATATGGTGAGTAAAAAGCTTTTCCAAATTGAATTAAAAGAAAATATATTAATAATCTATAGTTTTTTATTTTCTTTAATTATTTTTGATAAAGTATATTTTCATTTTATTAATTTTAATTTACTTAGTTGTTTATTTATAATACTCTATACTTTTATATTATGTCATTTATATTACAGATATTTAAGGAAATATTAAATGCTCTTCAATAGCTACGAATTTATATTCGCATTCTTACCAATAACCTTCTTCATATACTTTTACTTAAATAGTAAAAGGTTAACAACAGCAAGTAAAGCATTTCTAGTGTTCTCTTCTTTGTTCTTTTATTCTTATTGGAATGTAGCATATTTACCTTTGATATTAGGAAGCATGCTATTTAATTATGCAATAGGAAATAGTTTAGCTAAAAATAATGATGAGAAATCCAATAAGAAAGGATTTTCTAAAACATTCTCTAATAAATCAATCTTAATATTTGGTATTATTTGTAATATATCTTTATTAGCATATTTTAAATATGCAGATTTCTTTATAGAAAATTTTAATTTTATATCTGGAACAGAGTTTAACTTATTAAATTTATTATTACCTCTAGCAATATCTTTTTTTACTTTTCAACAAATAGCATATTTAGTTGATTCCTATAGAAAAGAAACAGATGAATATGATTTTTTAAACTATGCATTATTTGTGACTTTCTTTCCTCAACTAATTGCAGGTCCAATTGTACATCATAAAGAAATGATGCCACAGTTTGCTAATAATAGAAATATGGTAAAGAATTATAGAAATATAGCATTAGGTATATTTATCTTTTCAATGGGATTATTTAAAAAAGTAGTTATAGCAGATACTTTTGCTAAATGGGCAAATGCTGGATTTGATACAGCAACAACTTTGAATCTATTTGAAGCCTGGGCTACATCTTTATCTTATACTTTTCAACTTTATTTTGATTTCTCAGGTTATACAGATATGGCAATAGGTATTGCATTATTGTTTAATATCAAATTACCTATTAACTTTAATTCTCCATATAAAGCTTTATCTATCCAAGATTTTTGGAGAAGATGGCATATTACATTATCAAGGTTTTTAAGAGATTATATTTATATTCCTCTTGGTGGAAATAAAAAAGGTAGTTTTAGAACATATTCAAATCTAATGGCAACATTTATTATAGGTGGTTTTTGGCATGGAGCTGGTTGGACATTTTTGTTTTGGGGATTTCTTCATGGTTTAGCTTTATCTATTCATAGATTATGGCAAGGTCTAGGATTTAAAATGTGGACATGGTTAGCTTGGTTTATTACATTTAACTTTGTAAATATTACTTGGGTTTTTTTTAGAGCAAAGGAATGGAATGATGCGATTAAAGTTTTAGGGGCTATGTTTTCTTTAGATAATATTATGTTGCCTAATTTTTTAGAATCAAAATTAGCATTTTTAAAATCATATGGTATTGAATTTGGTGTTTTTGTTGAGAGTATACAAGCAGATAAATACATAGTTGTTTGGCTTCTCTTAGGATTTATTATAGTTCTTGCCTTCAAAAATTCTATGGAAAAAAAAGATTTATTTAAATTAAGAATTATAACATCTATTTCAAGTGCATTTCTTTTTGTATATGCGATGCTTTCTTTAAATAAAGTATCAGAATTTTTATATTTCAATTTTTAGGATGAATAAAATGTATGAAAAAAGAATTAATGCAAAAAAGTGGATAACTATATATTCTTTTGTATGTTTAATTAGTTTTATATTTTTTTTACCATTTTATTTAGTATTAAATAATGCTTATGAAAATAGCAGTTATTCTACTATTGTTAATGACCAAAAAACAAAAAATGCTATTTATGGCACATCACTTAATCAAAATACATTTAGTTATAAGTTAGAGTTAATCAAACAAACTAAACCTAATATTGTTGCCATGGGTTCTTCACGAGTAATGCAATTTAGAGAGATTTTTTTTGATAAAACCTTTGTAACTGCTGGTGGAGGGATGAATAACCTTGAGGAAGGAGTAATGTTTTTAGAAAAAATGTTGAAGGGACATACTCCTGAAAAAGTTATCTTAGGTCTAGATTTTTGGTGGTTTAGTAAAGAAAAAGAAAATAATATAGATTTTAATTATCATAAGAATGAAGGGGTTACTCTAACTAAAAGAAAGATTTTTTATCCTATCTCTTTAATAAAAGATAAAATATTTACTTATGAACAATTTTTTAGAATAACTTTTGGCAATACTATTAATGATATAACACATTATGAAAATTTTGGATATCAAGCAATAAAAAGTTCTAATGGTTTTAGAAAAGATGGCTCTTATTTATATGGAAAACAACTTTTTTTATCTAAAACAAAAGATATATCATTTAAGGATACATTGGAAAGGATTAATAAAGGTACCAACGGATTTGAACACAATCAAATATTTTCCAATAAAGCTGTACTAGAATTAGAACAAATTATTAAATTATTAAAAAAAAATAAAATTGAATATATAATAATTTTACCTCCACTTCCTCAAATTATTATAGAAGAAATAAATAAAAATATGGATAAGTATCAATACACTTTATTCCTTAAAGAATATCTATCTAAAAAGAAAAAATTTATTAATTATGAAGATTTCTTTTATGATGAATGTGAATTTATCGATGGTTTTCATGGTGGAGACGTTATATACGCTAGAATAGTACAAAATCTTGAAAAAGAAGGATTTCTATTGCTTTCTGAGGATAAGAAAATGGAACTACATAAATATATAGAAGATAATAAATCTCATGCAACTATTAAGAGTACCTTTTATAAAATGAAAGAACAAGATTTCTTAAAATTAAACTGTAAAAAAAATTAACGAAGGATTTATATGGAAACATACATAATAGCAGAAATAGGTAATACACATGAGGGTAGTCTAGGTCTTGCGAAATGTTTTATAAAAGCAGCAAGTGATTGTGGAGTTGATGCCGTAAAAATGCAAACACATATTTTTGAAGCTGAGAGTTTAGCTTCTGCTCCAAATCCGCCATATTTTAAAGATGAAACTAGAAAAGAATATTTTGAGAGAACAGCTTTTACATTAGAACAGTGGAAAGAATTAAGAAGATACAGTGAAGAAGACCTTAAAATAGATTTTTTTAGTTCACCTTTCTCTTTAGAAGCAGTTGATTTACTAGAAGCTGTAGGAATGGATACTTATAAGATAGCATCAGGAGAAGTGAATAATATTCCGCTACTTGAAAAAGTAGCAAAAACAGGGAAACGAGTATTACTTTCAAGCGGTATGAGTAGTTGGGAAGAGTTAAATGAAGCAGTAGAAATATTACAATCAAATGGTTGTAAAGATTTAGTTCTTTTGCAATGTACATCAGAGTATCCATGTCCACCAGAACAAGCGGGATTAAATGTACTAGATGAGATGAAAGCTAGATATCAAAACATTACTATAGGTTATAGTGATCATACTATGGGTGTAGCTGTGCCACTAGCTGCTGTGATAAAAGGTGCAACTGTTATAGAAAAACACTTTACTCTTTCTCAAAAGATGTATGGAAGTGATGCTATGAATTCAACAGAACCAGAAGAGTTCAAAAGACTTGTAGATGAAATAAGACAAATCGAGCTTGCATTATTAAATAAAGTAAATAAAGATGAAAAAGTAAAATCACTTGGAAATATGAAAATGACTTTTGAAAAATCAATTGTTTCAGCAAATATAATTGAGAAAAATGATATTATTATTTTTGAAAGATTAGCTTTTAAGAAGCCAGGGGATGGCATACCAGCAAGAGATTACAAAAAACTTTTAGGTAAAAAGTTAAAAAATAAAGTAGAAAAAGATCATAAGTTTAAGTGGGAAGATTTTGAATAATAATATTAATAAAAATAAAAGAATATGTGTATTTGTTGGTGGTAGAGCAAATTATAGTAGTGTAAAATCTGTCATGAAAGCAGTTAAGGCTCATCCTAAATTAGAACTTCAAGTAGTACTTGGAGCATCAGCTGTTTTAGATAGATTTGGAAAAGTTGAAGATCTTATTAGAAAAGATGGTTTTGAACCAGATTTTACTTTTCACAATCTTATAGAAGGTGAAAATCCAGCAACTATGGCAAAATCTACAGGACTTGGGCTAATGGATGCTTCTATGATATTCAATAATCTTAAACCAGATATGTTAGTAGTAGTTGGAGATAGATTTGAGATGATGTCTATAACACTTGCAGCAGCCTATATGAATATCCGAATTGTTCATACAATGGGTGGTGAAGTTACAGGAACTATAGATGAGTCTATCCGTCATGCCATCACTAAATTTGCTCACATACATTTTCCAGCAAATGAAGATTCAAAACAAAGAATCATAAAAATGGGAGAAGATGAACGATATGTATTTAATGTTGGATGTCCAAGAACGGACCTAGTATCGGATGAACTTAAAAATGATAGCTATAAAGTATTAAAAAATTTGTTTAAAACATATGGTGGTGTTGGAAGAGAGTTTGATTTGACTAAGCCATATCTTTTAGTCTCTCAACATTCTGTAACTACAGAATTTGGAAACAATAGACATCAAATAGAAGAAACTTTAAATGCACTTGAAGAGTTACGATTACCAGTGATTATGTTATGGCCAAATGCTGATGCAGGGGGAGATGATATAAGTAAAGGTATAAGAACTTATAGGGAAAATAACAATCCCAAGTGGTTACATCTTTTTAAAAACTTACCTACTCATATATATATACACCTTATGAATACTACTGCTTGTTTAGTAGGAAATAGTAGTTCAGGAGTAAGAGAAGGTGCATTTATTGGAACACCTGTAGTAAATATAGGTACAAGACAAAATAAGAGATTAAGAACTAGTAATGTTATTCAAGTGGATTATGATGCAAAAGAAATAGTAAATGCAATAAGAAAACAAATTAAACATGGTAAATATGAAAGTAGTGATATCTATGGAGATGGAACAGCAGGAGAAAAGATAGCTGATATCTTAGTAAATTGTGAACCTAGTATTCAAAAAACAATAGTTTATTAATATGAAGATATTAGGAATAATTCCTGCAAGAGGGGGAAGTAAAGGAATACCAAAAAAGAATATTAAACTTTTAAATGGAAAGCCTTTAATTGCATATACAATTGAAGCTGCTCTAAATTCAAATCTTAATAGAGTTATAGTTTCAACTGATTGTGAAGAGATAGCTATTATATCTAAAGAATATGGTGTAGAGGTTATGATGAGACCTTCTCGTCTATCTGAAGATAAAACTCCTACCTTGCCAGTACTTCAAGATGTAGTAGCAAAATTAGATGACGAGTTTGATGCTGTAATGACTTTACAACCAACATCACCCCTGAGAAAGATAGAAGATATAAATAATTCTATTGAGACTTTTAGTAGAGATAAAAAGGCTGATAGTTTAGTTAGTGTTGTTGAAACTCCGCATAATTATATGCCTGAAAAATCTATGTCTTTTGATGGTAACTATTTGTCTGGGAATAATAAAATAAAAAGAAGACAGGATGTCTCTACTATTTATTCAAGAAATGGTGCTGCAATATATATAACTAAAACTGAAAAATTACATAAGTATATTTTTGGTGAAAAAATCTTACCTTATTTTATGAAAAAAATTAATAGTTTTGATATTGATGATATGGAAGATTGGGAAATAGTAAGTAAAATTGTAAAAGGTTCATAATGAAAGAAATAGATGTAATATTTTTTGTAGAACACAAAGATAGAGAGTTAGAAAGTATAGAATTAGTAAAATCTAAACTAACAAAAGAGGGAATCTCCAGTATTATAGTATCTACATTTTTCCATTTACTTCATTTGTTTCTATATAAACCTAAGGTTATCATTTTTCCTTATCTCTTATCTAAAAAAGTGTGGCCAGTTGATTTTGTATATGAAATATATGGAGATGATGTTTATTACATTAATATGAACTGGGAACAACTTTTATCATCTGCTAGTCAAGAATATAAAAAACCGCAAGATGAATTTGTTAAAAATCAAGTTATACAATTATCTTGGGATAAACATTTTAAAAATAATTTTCTTTTGAAATATGAAGTAGAAAGGAAAAATATACATATCTCTGGAAATATTGCTAATGAGATTTTACATAACCTAATAGATAAAAAAAATGAATGGAGAAATAATTTAGCAATAGAGTTTAATTTAGATACAAGTAAAAAATGGTTATTCATGCCTATGAATTATGGTTGGGCATTTTCAACTGATGAATTAATTAAAGGAAGAATTTCTTCAGGTTATGATGAAAAAATAGCTTGGGAATATAAAAAATATTCTCAAAAATGTTTAAAAGAATTTATTTTATTTATTGAAAATCTATCTGAAAACTATAATTATGAGATAATAATCAGACCACACCCAAGTATAACTGAAGAACAGTATAAGAATGAGTTCGAAAAAGAAATAAATAGCATACCTCAAAATATAACATTAAATAAATCATACTCTATTAGAGAATGGATAATTGCAAGTGATATTGTAGGAAGTAGTTGGAGTACCTCCGTTTGGGATGCACATAATATTGGTAAACCAGTATTTTTATTTACTCCTTATCCAAGACCAGTGTGGCTTGATGTTTGGTGGAATAAAGAAGTTAATAATATTGAACAATTTGATTCATATGAAGAGCCAAAATTAAATAATGAAACTAAATTAGAATTAGATGCGTCAGATACACTTGTTAAAATAATTACAAATTACATAACAAGGAAAGAATATTCTATAAAATTTAGAATATCAAATAAAAAATTATTTTTACTTTCAATAATAAGACTAGTTTCTTGCAAGTATTTCAAATGTAAATTGTTTTCAAAATATACTAAACCTGTACAATATGATTATTTTGATATTAAAGTATAGATAACAAAATATAAAGTTATTTAAAAGTAGACATTTAATTTAGTTTTATTAAAAATATTAGAAGTTACAAAATTTATAGATAGGAAGAATATAGTTGATAAATAACACTTTAGTTTCAGTTGTAATTCCAACTTTTAATTCGGAACAAACAATTCTACGAACTTTAGAGTCAGTTCTTACTCAAAAATATAAGAATATAGAAATTATAATGATTGATGATGGGAGTATTGACAATACAAAGAATTTGATAAACGATTTTTTTAAAGATAAAACTATCGAGTATAAATACATTTATCAAAAAAATAGTGGTCCCTCAGGTGCTAGAAACAATGGTGTAAAAAATTCAAATGGTGAATACATTGCATTTTTAGATAGTGATGATGAATGGAATAAAGATAAGTTACAAATACAAATGAATATCATAAAAGAAAAAAAGCTAAACTTTTTAGGAAGTACCTATACTTATAATCAATTTGATAGCATAAATAAGGAATTAGTTCTCAAGAAGTTTAGTTTTAATCAATTATTGTTAAAAACACAATTTTCAACTCCCGGAGTAATTATAAAAAAAGATTTATTCATATCTTTAGGTGGATTTGATGAGAATATGAAATATGCAGAAGACAATGATTTATGGTTAAGAGTAGCTATTAAAAATGACTTATATCTAATAAAAGAACCAAAACTTGTAAGGTTATATAAAAGTGCTTATGGTGAATCAGGATTATCGGGAAATATGTGGGCTATGTATTTTGGAGAACTTTTTTTATTAAAAAAACTTTTACAGTCTAAAAACTTAAATATTTTGAAGTATGTGTTTTTGTTTTTTTTTATAACAGTTAAATTTTTTAGAAGATTAATAAAAAGATATTTAATTAAATAAGGTATTAAATGAAAAAAATATGTATAATAGTAAGTACTCCCATGACTGTAAAAGCTTTTTTAATTAAACATATAAAAGAACTATCTAAAAGTTATGAGATTACAGTTGTATCTAATTCAAATTTACAGTTAAAAGATGAGTTTAATATAAATTGTTTTTCAAAAAGTATTGAAATAGATAGAAAAATTAATTTACTAAATGATATTAAAAGTGTATTTTATTTGTATAAATTTTTAAAGAAAGAAAAATTTGATTTAGTTTTATCTGTTTCTCCCAAAGCTGGTCTTATTACAAGTATTGCTTCATTTTTATCTAGTACAAAAAATAGACTTCATTTTTTCACAGGACAAGTTTGGGCTACTAAAAAAGGTTTATTTAAATTATTACTTAAATCTATGGATAAATTAATCACAAAACTTAATACAAATATTTTAGTTGATAGTCATTCTCAAAGAAATTTTCTAATTAAGGAAAAAGTGATTTCTTCTCTTAAGAGTAAAGTACTTTTATCAGGTTCTATTTCAGGAGTAGATATAGATAAGTTTATGTTTGATGAGAATATTAAAAATAATTTAAAAAATAAATATCAAATAAAAAATGATGAAATTGTATTTATGTTTATAGGTAGACTAAATATAGATAAAGGCATTTTGGATTTGGCTAAGGCTTTTGAGTTTATATTTTCAAAATATTCTAATATTAAACTCTTTTTAATTGGACCAGATGAAGAAAATATTGTAGAGGAAATAGATAATTTAATTAGTAATAAAAATGTAATTAGACTAGATTATGTAAATAATCCAGAAGAAATACTAAATATTGCAGATGTTCTAGTTTTACCAAGTTATAGAGAAGGTTTTGGTACTATTGTAATAGAAGCTGCATCTATGGGAATCCCAACTATTGCTTCAGATATATACGGATTAAGTGATGCTGTTGTTGATAAAATAACAGGATTTTTACATAATAAAAAAGATATAAATGATATGATTAAAAAATATGAACTTGCAATTAATAATATTGAACAAATGAAAGAATTTGGAATAAATGCTAAAAAGAGAACATACAAAGAATTTAAAGACGAGTATTTATCTATTGCTTTAAAAAAATATATTGATGAATTGTTAGGATAAAATCATGAAAAATATATTTGATAAACTATTAGCTCTTTTTTTGATTGTTTTGTTTTCTCCTATATATCTTATAATAAGTTTTTTAATCTTAATAAAGATGGGAAGACCAATATTATTTAAACAACAGCGTCCTGGGTATAAAGAAAAAATATTTGGAATATATAAATATAGAACGATGACAAATGAAAAAGATAAAGATGGAAATTTACTTTCTGATGATCAAAGACTTGTAGGAATCGGTAAGTTTATAAGAAGCACAAGTTTAGATGAACTTCCACAACTTTTTAATGTTTTAAAAGGTGAGATGAGTTTTGTAGGACCTAGACCTTTACTTATAGAATATTTGCCACTTTATAATGATAAACAAAAAAGAAGGCATGATGTAAAACCAGGTATTACTGGATGGGCTCAAGTAAATGGAAGAAATGCTATATCATGGGAACAAAAGTTTGAATATGATGCTTGGTATGTAGATAATCAATCTTTTTTACTTGATATGAAAATACTTTGGCTTACATTTTTAAAAGTAGTTAAAAGAAGTGATATCAGTTCAAATACTCATGTAACAATGGAAGCTTTTAAAGGAAAAATAAATGAAAAGTAAACTGGGATATATTGAAGAAAGTGCAAAAGTTTATGAATTCGCAAAAATTATAAATAAAAATAACTTTTCTCTAGGAATAAATAGTCAAATTGATGATTTTGTTTTTATAAATGCAGGAAAAATGTGTGTTATAGGTGATTTTGTTCATGTTTCTTCTTTTTCTTCTATTATCGGAGGCGGAGAGTTTAGTATAAATAACTTTTCTGGAATTAGTGCAGGTTGTAGGATAATAACAGGTAGTGATGATTTTAGTGGTTCTTTTCTATCAAATCCAACTGTCCCTTCAAAATATAAGAATGTAAAATGTGGTAAAATTAAAATTGGTAAACACTGTATTCTTGGTTCAAATAGTATTGTTTTGCCAGATATTGAAATACCGGATGGTGTTACAATTGGTGCTGGATCGGTTGTGAAAAAAGAATTAAAACCTTGGACAATATATGCTGGGTTTACTCCTAAAAAAGTTGGAGAGAGAAGTCAAGATGGAATAATTGAATTAGAATATAAATTAAGAAAAGAATTAGGAATATAAAATAATGAATAAAAGACTTTTTCTTAGTGCACCTTATATGAGTGGTAAAGAATTGGATTATATTAAAAATGTTTTTGATAGTAATTATATAGCACCTTTAGGTGAATATGTAAATAAGTTTGAAGATAGTATTAAAAACTATACGTCTTCAAAAAATGCTTTAGCTGTCATAAATGGAACTGCAGCTATTCACTTAGCTCTTAGAGTTTTAGGTATAAAAGAAGGAGATGATGTTTTAGCTTCAACTTTTACTTTCATAGGCTCTGTTTCTGCAATACTTTATCAAAATGCAAATCCAGTATTTTTAGATAGTGATAAAAAATCATGGAATATCTCAGTTGACTTATTAAAAGAGTATTTATTAACTTGTGACAAAAAACCAAAGGCACTTTTACTTACTCATCTATATGGTCAATGTGCAGATATAGAAGAAATAGCAAAAGTTTGTAAAGAACATAATATTTACTTGATAGAAGATGCAGCAGAATCACTTGGTGCAACATTCAATGGAAAGCATACAGGTACATTTGGAGATTTTGGAATATATAGCTTTAATGGAAATAAAATACTTACTACAAGTGGTGGTGGTATCTTAGTTTCTTCAAATGAAGAGTATATTAAAAAAGCGATGTTTTATAGTACACAAGCACGAGAACAAGAGATATTTTATGAGCATGAAGAGTATGGTTATAATTATCGTATGTCAAATGTCCTTGCAGCTATTGGTGTTGCTCAAATGGAAGTTATTGAAGATAGAGTCTCAAAAAAAAGAGAAATATTTTCTTGGTATAAAAAGTACTTATCAGATATAGATGAAATAAAGATGATGCCAGAACTTGAAAATTCTAGAGGAAATAGATGGCTTACAACACTAACTTTTGAAAAAACAGATTACAATAAAGTTATGAAAGCATTAGATTTAATAAATGTTGAATCAAGACCTTTATGGAAACCTATGCATATGCAACCATTATTTAAAACAGCTCAACGTTATCTAGATGGTACAAGTGAAAAACTATTTAAAAAAGGATTATGTTTAGCTTCAAGTCCAACTATGACTGAAGATGATGTGATAAAAATTTGTGAAGTGATTAAAAACGAATGTTCTTAAGTCTACTAAAACCTACGGCCTTAAAAAGAATATTATTCTTTTTAGGTATGGATACTTTTATATCTTTTGTAACTTTGCAAATCGCATATAACTTAAGATTTAATTTTGAAGTTCCTACTCCTTTTATGGACAATTTTTTATTTATATTTTTTATTTTAATTACATTAAAAATATTAGTATTTATCTATTTCAAACTTTATCGTACGGCATGGAGGTTTTTTTCTTTATATGAAGTAAAAAAAATTATTCTTGCACATCTTATTATTTATACTATATTTTTTATTTTTTTTATGGTTTTTAAAGATGAAGTAGTTCCTTTTGCAAGAAGTATTATAATTATTGATTGTATTTTATCTTTAGTTTTTATTACTTTATTGCGTTTATCTAAAAGAATTATTATTGAAAGTAATAAAAATAAAAAACTTAAAAATACTCTGATAATAGGTGCAAATAACTCTTTAAAGAGTTTATTCGACGATAAACAAAATTTAGAGTATTCACCAGTTGCAATTATAGATGAAAGTCTTAATTTAACAAATACATATATTATGAATCTAGAAGTGTTTTCATTTGATAGCCTTGAAGAGATAATAAAATTAAAAAGTTTAGAAGCTGCTATCATCTCAAAAGAATATTCTCAAGAAGAATTGATAGATATTTTTGAAAGATTAAATAATTCAGGTATTAAAGATATCAAGATAATAAATACTTTATCATCAAATAAAAATACTAAAAAACAACTAAAAGACATATCAGTTGAAGATTTATTAGCACGTCATCCAAAAGATTTGGATACACAAAAAATCGAATCTTTTATAAAAGATAAGGTAGTTCTTATTACAGGAGCAGGAGGAAGTATTGGCTCTGAAATATCTAGACAATGTAAAAACTTCAAAGCTAAAAAGCTTATTCTTTTAGATCATAGTGAATACAATCTTTATCAAATATGTGAAGAATTATCTGGTTTTGATATAGTACCTGTGATGCAAACTGTAAGAAAGATTGAGTATTTAGAGAGTACATTTGATAAATATAAACCAGATATTGTGATACACGCAGCTGCTTATAAGCATGTACCTTTGGTTGAAGATAATATTTTAGAAGGTATCTCAAATAATATCATAGGCACAAAAAACTGTATTGATATGGCTATAAAACACAAAGTTAAAAAGTTCGTACTTATTTCAACAGATAAAGCAGTTCGACCTACAAATGTTATGGGTACAACAAAACGTATTTGTGAGCTATATGCACAAAATGTAGATTCATATGATACTGAAATAGTTGCTGTTAGATTTGGAAATGTTTTAGGAAGTTCAGGTTCTGTTATTCCAAAGTTTAAATCTCAGATAGAAAAAGGTGAGAATATCACAGTAACTCACCCAGAAATTACAAGATATTTTATGCTTATACCAGAAGCCTGTGAACTTGTACTTCAAGCTGGAGCTATTGCAAAAGGTGGAGAGATATTTATCCTTGATATGGGTGAGCCTATAAAAATAGTTGATTTAGCAAAGAAGATGATAGATTTATCAGGACGTGAAAATATAGATATAGAATTCTGCGGATTAAGACCTGGTGAAAAGTTATATGAAGAGCTGTTGATTAATGATAGTGATAAAAACACAGAGTATGAGTCTATTACCGTAGCTTCTAGAACTTATTTTGATATTGATAAATTAAATGCTAAAATTGAAAAGTTATTAGAGGAAAAAGATAAGATAAAGATCTTAAAAGAAATTGTTCCAGAATTTAACCATAATCTAAACAAAGGAGAAATATTTTGAAAGTATTAGTAACAGGAGGAGCTGGATATATTGGCTCACACACATGTATAGCTTTAGATGAAGCTGGATTTGAGTTTGTAGTTTTTGATAACCTTTGCAATTCTTCACTTGAGAGTTTAAAAAGAGTAGAAAAAATCATTGGCAAATCTATAGAGTTTGTAGAAGGTGATATAAGAGATGAAAAAGCTATGGATGCTGTATTTGAAAAGTATGATATTGATTCTGTTATTCACTTTGCAGGTCTTAAAGCTGTAGGGGAGTCTGTATCTAATCCTTTGGATTATTATGATAATAATATAAATGGTACATTAGTACTTTGTAAAGTTATGAAAAAATATGGATGTAAAAAAATAGTATTTAGTTCATCTGCAACTGTATATGGTGATCCCCATACTACACCAATACAAGAAGATTTTCCTTTATCAGCCACAAATCCTTATGGTAGAACAAAACTATTTATCGAAGAGATGCTAAGAGATGTATATGTATCTGATGAAAGCTTCAAAATTGTTCTTTTAAGATATTTCAATCCCGTAGGTGCTCATGAAAGTGGAACTATAGGTGAAGATCCAAATGGTATTCCAAACAATCTTATGCCTTTTATCTCTCAAACAGCAGTTGGAAAAAGAGAAAGCTTGAGTGTCTTTGGTGGAGATTATGATACTCATGATGGTACAGGTGTAAGAGATTATATACATGTAGTTGATTTAGCACTTGGACATGTAAAAGCTCTACAAAAAATAAATAGCATAGATAAAGTACTTACAGTAAACCTAGGTACGGGAAATGGCTATAGTGTTTTAGATATGGTAAAAGCTTTTGAGCTAGCTAGTGGAAAGAAAGTAGCTTATAAAATAGTAGATAGAAGACCAGGTGATATTGCAAAATGTTTTGCTGATCCTAGTTATGCAAAAGAGATGCTAGGATGGGAAGCTAGTCGTGGAGTTGAACAGATGTGTGAAGATAGCTGGCGATGGCAGTCGAATAATCCAGATGGATTTAAATAAATAAAAAGGATAAAAATATGGAGTGTGAATTTCCAAGTGTTAATTCAAATAATGAAGAAATTATAGAAATATTTAAAAATACAAAAACAATAGCCATAGCAGGTCTCTCACCAAATGAAGAGAAAGCTTCAAATATGGTAGCAAGATATTTACAAAATGCTGGTTTTAAAATAGTACCTATTTACCCAAAAGAAGATACGATTTTAGGTGAAAAAGTTTATAGAAGTCTTAGCGAAATTCCATTTAAGATTGATATGGTTGATATTTTTAGAAAACCAAATGCTATAGCTGATGTAGTAGATGCTTGTATAGCAAGAGGTGATATTGATACTGTATGGACTCAATTAGGTTTAGTAAATAACGAAGCTGCTAAGAAAGCTAGTGATGCTGGTATGAAAGTAGTTCAAAATAAGTGTACAAAGATAGAGCATAGAAATCTTTTCTAAAAGTTTAAACTTTTAAGACTTCTTTACATCTGATGTGTTGTTAATAACTAGTTTAGCAACACATCCAACTTTCCCATCTTTTCTATTTTTTAGTGATATTCTAGCTCTTAGAGCATCTGCTGCATTTTTTGCTAAGAACAATCCTAATCCTACACCGCTTTGATTTCCATATCTTTTAAATGGCGCAAAGGCATCTATATTTTCATCAATCCCTGAACCTTCATCCGTAACTGTGATAACTATTTTTGCTTTTGTCTTTTTTAATCTTATTGCAATTGATTTATCATTAGGTGTGAACTTTATAGCATTTTGAACAAAGTTTTGAAGTATTTGATTGAAAAGTGTTACTTGAAGTGATGTTTGTAAAATATTTACATTCGAGAAAAAAGTTATGATTATATTTTTTTGAGCACTAAGCATTCTATAGTCATTTGATTTCTTTTTCATATACTCAACTAAATCAATATCACTAGTTTGTTCAAACTGTGCACCCTCAGCTCGTCCTATATCCAAAATAGAAGTAATCATAATATTCATATCATCTATTTGTTTTACAGTTAGCTTTAAAGTCTCTTCATAAGCTTCTACTTCTCTTCTCTTACGTAATGTTACTTCATTTTTTAGTTTCATTACTGCAAGTGGGGTTTTTAGTTCATGTGCAGCACCTATAAATAACTCTTTTTTAAACTTTACATAGGTTTCAATTCTATTTGTTAAAGAGTTAATAGAATCAGAAAGTGAATGAAACTCAATAGGCAAATCTTTTTTATCAATCTTAGTTAAAGAGTTTTCATCCATATTAGATAGTTTTTTATTTATCTGAATAATAGGTTTAAGCAAAGACTTTGAAACCGCAAGTGAATATAAAAGCATCATTATAAATCCAGGAATTGCCAAGACAAATAGATTTTTAAAAATTACAGAATATAGTAATTCTCTTTCAAAATTGATATTTCTGATTATTTGTAAGTATTGCTTTTTCTTTACATTAATAGGGTAAATTAATTTTATATAATAATTGTCATCTTTGTCATATGTGTAAAATTGATGTTTTATTAAATTTACGTTATTGATCAAATCAATTGTAATATTGTAATTTTGAATAGCTTTAAAGTTGTCTTCTGAAAGCTCTTTATTTAAAGATGATGTGTAGATTTTTTTTGCATCTTGAAGCATGATTTTTTGGATATTTCCATAAACAGTACTTCTTGTGTATTCATAAAAAATAAAAGATAGTGCAATAATAAAAAGCGAAGTAGCAATGATTAGTTTTGTATAAAACTGTTTGTATATACTCTTCGCTTCCATTTTTTAACCTTTTTTCAAACTAGTTAAAATTTTTACTATGCTTGTGCTTTAGTTTTAGCTGATTTTTCTTCTTCAGTTAAGTTAGGGTAACAAAATCTGTAACCTCTTCTTCTGATTGTTTCAATAGTAGAAATATTTAATGGTTTATCCATTTTTTGTCTAATTTGATTAATCGCAACTTCAATAACATTTGGAGTAACTAATTCTGGCTCTTCCCAAATAGCATCTAATAATTGCTCTTTTGAAACAATTTGATCTCTATGTCTTGCTAAGTGAGTTAAAACTTCAAAAGGTTTACCTTTTAATTCAATCTCATTTCCAGCATATTCAATTTTTTCTTCATCTGGGTTGATGATTAAGTCATCAATTTCAATTACATTAGTTCCACCAAATCTTAATCTAGCTTCAATTCTTGCAAGTAAAATATCAAAATCGAATGGTTTTTTAATATAATCATCAGCACCTGATTTTAGTGCTTCAATTTCAGATTCTTTATCATCTCTTGCAGAAATAATAACTACTGCAGTTCTTGAACTTCTGTTTTTAACTAATTTACATAATTCAATTCCATCACCATCTGGTAACATCCAGTCTGTTAAAACTAAGTCATAGTTTCTAATATCAATAAAATATTCAGCATCTTTATAATTCTCAGCGGCATCAACTTGGTAACCAAAATCAGCTAAGCCTTCTTGAAGTGTTCTATTTAAAGTTATTTCATCTTCTATAATCAATATTCTCATAAGTTGTATCCTTTAAATTTAAGTTAAGTTTAAATTTTGTCGGAATTGTACCATAATTTATATAATAATTAAAGCTATTTTAAGGTAAATTTTAAAATTTCTTTAAGTTAACCTTTTATTAACTTAGAATTGATAAAATAACAAAAACAATCTTTTAAGGAAAAAAATGAAAAAAATTATTTCAAGTTTAGTAGCGACTTTAGCAATTGCATCTGTATCATTAAATGCAGCTGATTATTATGCATCAGTTGATGGAGATAAAATCACAAAAGCAGATGTTGCTTTAGTATTACAAGATCCAAGAATCGATTTTGCTAAATTACCAAAAAATGCACAAAACCAAGTTTTAGAGCAAATTATAAATAAAAAGCTTTTAGCAAAACAGGCTATTAAAAATGGAATTGAAAATGATTCATCATATAAAGATGCTTTAAGCAAAATGAAACAAGACTTAGCATTTCAAGTATGGCAAAAAAATGAAATTGCAAAGCTTAAACCATCAGATAGTGAAATCAAAAAGTTTTATGATGGAAATAAAGCAAAATTTGTAGTTCCTTCAACTCTAAAAGCAAGTCATATTTTACTTAAAGAAGAAGCAGAAGCAAAAAATATTATTAAACAAATAAATAAAGCTTCAAATAAACAAGCTAAATTTACTGAATTAGCAAAAACAAAATCAATTGGTCCTACAGGAAAAAATGGTGGTAAATTAGGTGAATTTCCAGCAAATCAAATGGTTCCAGAATTTTCAACAGCTGCACAAAATATGACTCCCGGTTCATATTCAAAATCTCCAGTTAAAACTCAATTTGGTTACCATGTTATATATTTAGAATCAAAAAAATTAGGAAAATCATTATCTTTTAATGAAGTAAAAGGTAATATTTCACAAATGTTAATAGGAAACGCTTATAATAAAAAAGTAAAAGAGGTTTCTGACAAGTTAAGAAAGACAGCAAAAATAGTAATTAAATAAATTTTCAAGGAGACTAGTTTGGGTGTATTAGAAGTAGTAAAAGCAGGAGTTTTAACAGGAAGTGAAGCAAAGAAATTATTTGCTTACGCAAAAAAGAATAAGTTTGCAATTCCAGCAGTAAATGTTGTTGGGACTGATTCTGTAAACGCAGTTTTAGAAGCAGCAGCAAAAGTTAATTCACCAGTTATTATTCAGTTCTCAAATGGTGGAGCAGGTTATTATGCAGGTAAAGGTTTAAAAGCAGAAAATGCAGCAGTTTTAGGTGGAATAAGTGGTGCTAATCATGTTCATACTATGGCTGAAGCTTATGGTGTTCCTGTTATTTTACATACGGATCATGCAGCTAGAAAACTATTGCCATGGATTGATGGCTTATTAGATGCTGGAAAAGAACACTTTGAAAAAACAGGTCGTCCTTTATACACATCTCATATGCTTGATTTAAGTGAAGAATCATTAGAAGAAAATATTGGAACTTGTGTAGAGTATTTTAAAACTATGAACGAACTTGATATGATGATTGAAATTGAGCTTGGAATTACAGGTGGAGAAGAAGATGGTGTTGATAACTCTGACGTTGATAATGCCTTATTATATACTCAACCTGAAGAAGTTTCATATGCTTATGAAGAGTTAAGTAAAGTTAGTCCTAATTTTACAATCGCTGCTTCATTTGGAAATGTTCATGGTGTTTATAAACCAGGAAATGTTCAATTAAGTCCAAAAATTTTAGATAATTCACAAAAATTTATTCAAGAAAAACATGATACTGAACTTGAACCTGTTGATTTTGTATTCCATGGAGGGTCTGGTTCACAGCTTTCTGAAATTAGAGAATCTATTGATTATGGTGTAATAAAGATGAATATTGATACAGATACTCAATGGGCAACATGGGATGGTGTTAGATCTTACGAAGCTAAAAACCATGACTACTTACAAGGTCAAATTGGAAATCCAGAATGTCCTGATAAGCCAAATAAATCTTACTATGATCCAAGAAAATGGTTAAGAGCTTCACAAGAATCTATGATTGCAAGACTTGAAATTGCATTCTCTGATTTATGTGCAATCAACAAAAACTAGAAACAAAAAACTAAAAAATTAAATTTATAAGCTAGTAAATTTTACTAGTTTATAAAGGCTTAAGACTATGATAAAACCTCTTTTTATCTTCTTTTTTATATTTACTTCAATAGTAAATGCAAATCCTTTTAAAATATCACCAATAACTAAGCAAATACAAAAGCGAATGCTTGATGGAAACTCTTTTAAAAAAGGCTGCCCAATTCCTTTAAAAGATTTAAGATATTTAAGTATAAAACATTTAGGTTTTGATGGCAAAGATAAAATAGGTGAGTTAATAGTTCATAAAAATATTGCAGAAAATACTTTGAAAATATTTGATGAATTATATACAATAAAATACCCAATTTATAAAATGAAACTTGTAAGTGATTATAAAGCAGATGATTGGGTATCAATTGAAGATAATAACACTTCAGCTTTTAACTGTAGAGCAATAACGGGTAAAAAAAACAAATGGTCAAAGCATGCATATGGAAAAGCTATTGATATAAATCCAATAGAAAATCCATATATTTCAAAAAAAGGTCATATTTCTCATAAAAATTCACTAAAATATAGAACTAGAAAACATAAAATAAAAACTTTAAAAGATAAAGCAGTATTACTTAAAAATGATAAAGCAGTAAAGATATTTGAGAACTATGGATGGAAATGGGGTGGTGATTGGATTACTATAAAAGATTATCAACACTTTGAATATAAAATAAAAGGAATATAAATGAATATTAAATTATCAAAAAAAGATTTACATACAATTGATTCTGATATAGAATTAGTTGTAGTAAAAGATTTAAAAAAATTAGAAAAAAGTACACAAAAGCTTCTAAAGAAAATATCATTTGATTTAAAATCATTTGATACATATTTTGATGCAAGTAAAAACATATTTTATGTTTCAAGCGCAAAATTAAAAAAAGAAGATTTAAAACTTTGTTTTTCAAGTGCTATTAGAAATATAAAGAAGCTAAATATCAAAAGTGTAAAGTTTGATTTAATTCAAAATGACAAAGAGCTAAAAATAGATGAGATTGTTGAAGGTTTAGTTTTAGGAGCTTATGAATTTACAAAATACAAATCAGCAAAAAATAAAAACAAAAAAATGAATATTACAATTTCTACAAAAAACTCAAAAAAAAATGAAGAAGTTTTAGAAAAAACTCTTGCAAATACTTTAGCAATTACATCTAGTGTAAATATGGTAAGAAGTATTATAAATACTCCACCTGAAGATTATTTCCCTGCAACTATGGCAAATGATGCAAAAAATATAGCAAGCCAAAACAACTTACAATGTATTATTCACGGGGAAGAGTACTTAATAAAAAATGGAATGAATGCAATGTTTAATGTAGGACGTGCTTCAAGACATGAATCACAGCTTATACATCTATCATATAAGCCAAAAGAGCCAAAAGGTAAGATAGTTCTAGTTGGAAAAGGTTTGACTTATGATAGTGGTGGTTTAAGCTTAAAATCGGGTGCTGGTATGGTTTCTATGAAATGTGATAAAGGTGGTGGCTCTGCAGTATTAGGAATTATGAATACTTTAAAAGCACTTTCTTGTGAATACGAAGTTCATGGAATTATAGGTGCTGTTGAAAATATGATAGGTGGAGATGCCTATAAACCTGATGATGTATTAAAAGCTAAAAATGGAAAGACTATAGAAGTACGAAATACAGATGCAGAAGGAAGACTAGTTCTTGCTGATTGTTTATGTTATGCACAAGATGAAATTTCAGATATTGATTATATCTTTGATTATGCGACATTAACAGGTGCTTGTATTGTAGCACTTGGAAATGAAACTATTGGAACTATGGGACATAGTGATAAGTTAAAACAAAAGATGCAAAAGGCAGCTGACTCATCAGGTGAGTTAATAGGAATCTTACCATTTAACAGATACTTACCAAAGCAGTTA
>MDTG01336683.1_pt1 | contig 31752 bp, 32 predicted proteins | sample 811421 | NCBI WGS metagenome assembly MDTG01 (sample SAMN05326645, study PRJNA326480) | marine metagenome | isolation source: seawater | place: Pacific Ocean: South East | collected 2011
ATAAATGCAATTATTTTTATTAACAGTTCCTACATATCTTAAGATCTTAATTTTTTCATAATATTTTTTGTTGTTTGTCAAAATCATGCCAGCCTCTCCTAGTGAAGGCAAAACTTTCATAGGATTCATACTAAAACATGAAATGTCTCCCATAGACCCACTTTTCACTTTATTATTAATAGACCCATAGGACTGCGCGGCATCTTCTATTAATTTAAGATTATATTTTTTTGCGATTTTACTCAATTTTGAAAAATTACAAGAATTACCAGTAAAATTTACAAAAAGAATAGCTTTGGTATTTTTTGTAATCTTTCTTTCAATTTTACTTTCATCAATGTTTAAGTCATCTTTTATATCAACAAAAACAGGTTTTGTATTATTTAACACAATAGCATTAGATGTAGAAACCCAAGATAAAGGTGTTGTAATAATTTCATCACCTTTTTTGAGACTTAATGCTCTCAATGCTAAGTACAAAGCATCAGTGCCAGAACCTGTTCCAACACAATATTTTCTATTAAATTTTTTTGCTATTTTATTCTCTAAGCTATTTAATTCCTTACCCATTAAAAAAATTCCGCTTTTCATAATTTTTTGAAATGCAGTAATATAATTTTTCTTTCTTACATTATCTTTAACAGATAGATCCTGATATTTAATTTTATATTTTTTCATATAATATTTGTTTATTAAATTTTATTTTTTCTGATTGAGTTTTGGGACACCAAGCAGGAAATACTGATGATTTACCTCTAATAAATTTTCCAGCTCTACTCTCATGAAATATTACAGATTTAGTTAATGGCTTTGTGGAATGATAAACGTTAGGTGGTGTTTTAAATATTTGATTTTTACTCAGAATATTTTTTTCTATTATTTTTCCATTTTTAGAGAAAAAGCATACTAATAGTTTACCCTCAATAATATGATATGTGTCTCCACATAACAAATGTTTATGTGGTGGGTAATAGTTATTTTTATTTTGTATTAAAATCATATTTTGGTCGATACTTTGAATATTTTTATGTAAGCAAATTCTTATATCGGCTTTAGTTTTTAAATTATATTTTTTTAAAAAATTAATATGTTTTTTGTTAAATATTATTTTTTTTTTTTTAAAAAAAAAGTTTTAGATTTTGCTTTTTTATCTTCAATTAAGCCTAATTTATTGATAATTTTTTTATCTATTTTCATACAGAATTTATAATTTTATTAAGACTAGTAAATGATTTTTTTATTTTTTTTAGTTTTGATATAGATAAAGAAACATCCTGTGGCCAATTAAATTTAGAGTCATTTTCAATTTTCTTATTTTTTAAAATTAATATTTTTTTCTTTTTGTTTAGTTTTTTTGCTACCAAATTAATTATATCTTTTCTATCAAATACATCTGGACCACCAACATTAAGAATTTTAATATTTGAGTTAACCACTTTTTTTAGAACATCGGCAATATCTTTAACAAAAATAGGACTAAAAATTTGCTTTTCAATACAATTAATTGAATTACCAGGCTCCTTGATTTTTTTTACTATATTTTTTAAAAAACAATCTGTTTTAAAATCTTGAAAAAAGGTTTTTGATATTCTTAAAATTGTATAATTATTAGATTGTGATTTTATATAATTTTCTATTTTAAGTTTTTGCTCACCATATAGATTTATAGGATTTGGATAATCATTTTCAGAGTAATTTCCTTTTTTTCCATCAAAAATATAATCAGATGAAAAAAAAATTATTTTTTTTTTGTTATCTATACACTCATTAACTAAATTTTTTGTATATTTAACATTTATATTTTCAGAATGGGTCCTGTTCTCTTGACAAATTCTTGGGTCGGTTATTGATGATAAGATTATAACTGTACTATATTTATCTAAATTCAGTTGATTACTTAATTTATCTTTTATGTTTACTAGAATACCTTTTGATATTTTGTTTTTATAATAGGTTACATCAAATTTATCTGAATTTAAGTTCAAATTTCTTCCAATTTTAGAAGATCCACCAATAATCAAATTTTTCATAACTATTTAAAAAAAATAAATTCGTAGTAACCTTTGTATTCAAATTTTTTTAAAATCCACTTCCATTCTTTTGTTGAGAAGAAACTATTACATGTCAAGGCCCAACATTGCAAATTAAACAATTCTTTATCATTTTTATAACTTTCAACCATCATATAATTTTTTTTTGAGACTCTTGAAAATTCTAAAATAGATTTTTCTAATTCATGAATTTCAAAATTATGAAATAATCCAAAAGATATTGCTAAGTCAAAATATTTGTCTTTGAAAGGCAAAGGTCTACGTGCATCATAAACCCTTAAATTTTTTTTTATTGACATTGGCGAACATTTTATTCCATGCCTAGAAACATCTAAACCAGATACAATAATATTTGGTAGAATTTTTTTTATCTCAAATAATAAAAAACCCTTTCCACAGCCTAGGTCTAATATTTTTGAACTATTATTTAATTTAAACTTATTTATAATTTTTTTGGCTACTTTAGTTAATCTACCAGGAATATATTTATAACCCCCATAACCATACCTTCTTTTTCCATCCCAATAGTCTTTTTCATATTTTTTTGCCACCTTCATGCAATTAACTTTTTTGTCTTGCATTCTGTATAAATAATTTCTTTTTGTTTTATTATGATTAGATTGAAGTAAAAATAATTCTTTTGAAATCATTTATTAAATTTAAAGTAAGAAAAATTATTTAATGACTGATTTAAATTCTTTTTTATTAGCCAAATAGTATTTATTCTATTTACATCTTTCCTATTCTTTACGATAAAACCTTCTGAACAAAAAAATAAAAATTTTTTTTTTTTTATGATTTTTTCTAGAAATGATATTCTATCTTTATCGTTGTACGGTAGTTGAAAAATACTATAAAAACCAATCCCATCAAGATTTTTAATCTCTTGAAGAATTTGTTTTAAAATTAAATATGAACCATCCATGACATACTCTACTGCACTTAATAAATATTGATATTTATTTTGATTACAGAAATTTCTTATAACTAAATTTTGAACATGTTGAGGAACGCGTTCACCCATAAAGTCCCTACTAGACATATATCCTCTGACTTTTATCATTTTTTAATTTCTGGCAATTTATATTTTATGCCAATTTCTGATGCTGCCCTCAAAGTTACTGGCTCAAAGAATTCTCCAATTTTTTTATCGCCATATGGAGAAAAAACGCTTTTAAAACGACAATTCATTGACCATCTAGTTTCTTTCTCTTTATTTATAATATTCCCGTGTGGTAAGGCTTGATTAAATATAAGAATTTCTCCAAATTTAATATCAATCCAATCAAGATTTTTTTTAATTTTATTAAATAATTGAGTACTTGATTTATTTGAATATTTTTTAAAATTATTTTCAACTTTTTTATAATGATTTGGTGGAAGGATATACATTGTTTTAGTTCCATAACAGTCTACAAGTGGGATCCAAACAACTACTTCAAATGGAGAGTCTCCTGACCAAATATCTGAATGAAGTGGTAAAAGAGATGATGCATCATTTGGAAATTGTATGCTCAAGTTTATTCTATTTTGCATAGATAGTTCATTACCAACTAATGTATAAAGTATTTCTTTAGCAGAGAAAAAATAGTGTTTTTTAAAGTTTTGGTCTTGATTTATTTTTCTAATTATATTCACTCTATGCTCATTTAAGTCTGAATACTTAATTTTTTTGTGAAAATTATTTAAAAACTCCTCATTTAATAAATCTGTTGGAGCTTTAACTTTACACTCTTTGACAATTGTACGTAAAATTTTTTTTTGTAAATATTTTAAAGAATTATTGTTTTTAGTTTTTAATATTAAATAACCTTTCTTTTTAAACCTATCTGAATATTGATTTGAAATAGAAGTTCTATAATTAATCATTTTATAAGACTATACATTTTTTTACATAAAAAATCATCATGAAGATCATAGAATTTTAGTAGTTCATCTTGAGTTCCATATTTTTTTGAAAAAGAGCTTGGTAATCCAAAGTTTTTAATATCAGCTTTTTTTATTTTTGAATTTAATTTAGAACTAAATTCTAATATCGATGATCCAAACCCACCGTCTGTAATGTTTTCCTCAATAGTTATTATTTTTTTTGATTTAGAAATTAATTTTTTTAGCACAACTTCATCTAAAGGCTTAACTGTAGAAAAATGTATTACACCAACATCAATATTAAATTTATATTTAATTTTTTTTGCAGCATTTAAAGCTATTTGGGCTGTTACCCCAGTTGTAACAAAATTATAATTTGTCATTTTTTTTAAGAAAATTGCTTTACCAATATTAATTTTATATTTTTTTGTAATTATCTTTTCACCTCCTCTAGCTATCCTTATATAAATGGGACCTTTAATCTTTAGTGTTTGTAAAACTAATTTTCTCATTTCATTAGCATCACAAGGTGAAATAATAGTCATATTTGGTAAAGTTCTCATTATAGAAATATCTTCAATAGCTTGGTGTGTGGGTCCTAAGGGTGCATAAACCATTCCACCACCATTTCCTATCAAAGTTACAGGCAAATTGTGTAAACATAAATCTACAACAACTTGCTCAAAACATCTTCTTGTAATAAATGTTGCTATTGTATTGACGTATGGTCTAAATTTTTGCATTGCTAAACCAGCAGCCATTCCTACAATAGCTTGCTCAGCAACACCCTCCATTAAAAATCTATCTGGTATTTTTTTTTTAAAATTATCAAGTACCCCGGGTCCTAAATCTGATCCTATAAATAGTACCTTTTTATTTTTTTTTGCTAATTCATAAACTGTATCTAAACAAGTTTTTCTCATTTAATTTGATAAACTCTCTATTAATTTAATTTTTTCCTCAATTGTAAATGAATTTTTATGATGCCAAAAAGGATTTTGCTCCGCAAAAGTAAAACCTTTACCTTTAATAGTATGACAAATTAAAGCGGTTGGTTTTTTTATTTTATTTAACTTTTTAAAATAATTTGCCAACTTTTCAACGTCATGTCCATTTACTTGACTCACTTTATAACCAAATGCTTCTAATTTTTTCTGAAGTGGCTCCAGAGGTAAAACTTCTTGAGTTTTTCCATAAGACTGAATTTTATTATAATCAATAATTATGTGATAATTTGAGAGTTTATGTTTGCTCGCGATCATTGAAGCCTCCCAAAATGAACCCTCGTTTATTTCTCCGTCACCTACGATTACGTATGTGTGGAAATTTTTCTTTTCTAATTTTCCTCCTAAAGCAATACCAAGACCTATTGGCGATCCATGCCCAAGTGCACCCGTTGATGCTTCTACTCCGGGAACTTTGTCAAATTCTGGGTGTCCACCTAAGATTGAATTAAATCTGCTTGAAGTCCTTAGTTTTTTTTTTTTAAAAAAGCCTTTGTCCGACAAAATGGCATAAAGTGCTAAACAGCCATGACCTTTGCTTAATATAAGTCTATCTCTTTTTGAATTAAGGGGATTTTGAGGATCAAATTTTAAAACTTTATCATAAAGAACTCTCAAAATCTCAATCAATGACATTGCTGAACCCATATGACCTCTATCTCCTCCAAATAAACACTCCAATACTAATTTTCTTAAATATTTAGATCGATTATCTAATTTTATTTTTTTTGATTGTTTATAAAAATCTCGTGACATTATTTATAAAAATTATTTATTGTTTTAGAAATAAAATTAATTTCTTTAATTTTTAGATATTGATTAATAGGCAGTGTTAATATCCTTTTTGATTGTTTTTCAGTATTTTTATATTTCTCATAACCATATTTTTTGATGTAAGCAGTTTGCTTATGAATTGGAATTGGATAATGTATTGCAGTTTGTATACCTCTTTTCTTTAAGTATTTAATTAATTCTTTTCTCTTATCAACCTGTATTACAAAAGTATGGTAAGTATTATATTGATATTCTTTTTCATCAGGGAAAAATACATCTTCTCGATTAAGAAACTCTTTGTATAATTGAAAATTTGCCCTTCTCTTTTTTATCAATTCATCTAGTTTACTTAATCTATAATTTAAGATTGAGGCTTGAAGAACATCCATTCTAGACAAATATCCAAAATGTTTTACTTCATTTCTTGCAAACATACCATTATTTTGCAAACTTTTTGCTAAAAGATAAAATTTTTTTTTATTTGTTGTTAGAAAACCTCCATCACCACATGCATTTAAATTTTTAAGAGGATGAGTAGAAAAGCATCCTATATCTCCAATAGATCCTGCAGTCTTATTATAATATTTTGAACCTATAGATTGTGCTGCATCCTCAATAACAGGGATTTTATATTTTTTAGAAATTTTCATTATCTTATTCATTTCACAAATTCGCCCAGTCAGGTGAACAGGCATTATAGCTTTAGTTTTTTTTGTAATTTTTTTTTCAATATAATTTGGATTTATATTTTGATCATCTGCTACATCAACAAACACTGGCTTGGCACCAAGATGTATTATAGATGAAGTGGAAGATATAAATGAATTAGGTGGTGTAATAACTTCATCACCTTTTTTTATTCCAAATAGTTTAAGTCCTAAAGTCAAAGCATCAGTCCCACTATTCAATGCTACAGCATATTTAACTCCACACTTTTGGGCAACTTTTTTCTCAAAATTACCCACTTCTTCTCCATTAACAAATATTGATCTATCAAGACAATTTTTGAATATCTTAAGCAAATTTCGACTTTGATGTTTTGATTGCTTCTCTAACCTTACATAATTAATTTTCATTTGAGGCAGTTTTATATTGAATTATAGAAGAAATATATAGAACAATTTCTATATAATAAAATAAATTTATTTGTTAATTAATATAAAATATTAAAAATTTAATTATGGACTTATTATCTTCCTTTCAATCAGATGTAATTATTGAAATTGGCTATATTGATTTATTTTTTAACTTGATAATTGCCGCAGTATTAGGTTGGATACTTGAGTATTTTTTCATTAATTATAGTCAGACAATAAACAATAAAAAAGTATTCAGTAAGAATTTTATTTTAATTGCTACAACAACTGCTTTCATAATCTCAATTGTAAAATCATCATTAGCGTTATCTTTAGGGTTAGTTGGTGCATTATCTATAATTAGATTTAGAACAGCGATTAAAGAACCCGAAGAGTTATCTTATTTATTTATTTGCATAGGTATTGGTCTGGGTTTGGGAGCTGGTTATAGAGTTGTTACAATAATAGCACTTTTATTGATATTTATTATTATTTTAATTAGAAGTAAATTAGATACTAAGGAATTATCCAACGAGACAATATATTTAAATTTATATTTTATGAAAAAAATAAATTTAGAGGATGTATTGCAAATTTGTAAGTTTTATTGTTCTGAAGTTTATCTTAGAGATTTCGATTTTTCAAATTCAAAAAATCACGTTGGTTTAATTGTAAATTTTGAAAATGAAAAAAAATTAAATTTGTTGATTAAAAATTTAAAATTAAAATACAAAAATCTAGAAGTAAATCTTGTAAATAAGCAAAATATAATTTGATTATTTTATGTTTATTAAAAAGAAAAAAAATTTATTAGTTAATTTATTAAATAATAAGTTTAAAATTCTTTCTATTTTAGTTGGATATATTTTAGTTTTTATACTTGGGGCATATCTACAAAAAAACCATTTCTTCTATACAACTGTCAAGCCACTTATATTTGAAAATATAAAATATGTAAAAAAATTTACTCAAGGAAAATTTCAGTATATAGATAAAATTTATCTTGATATTGATTTCGAGGATTATCAAAAACTTCATAAAAATAAAATTTCATTTATAAAAAAGAATAAAATTATAAATGAATCAAATGATTGGGTAACTGCCAATATAAAATATAAAAATAAAAATTTTGAATCTAAAATTAGATTAAAGGGAAGAATAGCTGATCATCACTTAAATGCAACTATGAGAAATAAAAATATCTCATATAAAGTAAAAATTAAAAAAAATGAGAAAGGTAATATTCTAGGACTAAGAGAATTTAACCTGATGGACTTAAGAAGAAGAGGTTATTTATTGGAATGGTATGCTAGAGAATTTTTAAAAAATCAAGGTTTAATTCATTTAGAATATAAAATTGTTAATCTATTTGTAAATGGTAACAACTATGGAACGTATGTTTTAGATGAAAATTTTAGCGAAACAACACTTACTAGAAATAAAAGAAGAAGTGGACTGGCTGTAAGATTTGATAATCAATATGCATTGGATACTAAAGACCCAGCTTTTAAAAATAGCTTTAAGTCAGTTTCATTTGATAATCTATTATCAATTTCTAAAATTGATTTGTTAAATGAAAATATTTCAAATTTTAAAGAAGAAATTTTAAATAATTCAGAAAAGTTGGGGACAAATGTATTAGCTCACTTTAATATTAATGGAGAAAAAAAGAGAGTTATATTGGGACCCGATAAAAATAAACTCGACTCATACTATATTAGTAAGTTTTTACTTGAAAAGTTTCGAGATAATGAACTTAAGTTTGATGAAGTATTTGATTTAGATCAAATGGCAAAGGGATTTGCAGCATCTGATGTATTAGATGGATGGCATGGTATAAATTGGACAAATCTTAGTTTTTATTTTAATCCTGTCACAAACAAATTTGAGCCGATTTTTCAAGACTGGTATAACGAAGGCTTTATATCAAAAAAAAATGACAATTTTAGAGGTATAAGAATACTTGATTTATATAATTATGGAAATTTTTATCAAAAAGTATTTGAATCAGAAATGTTCTTAACAAAGTATGTATATTACCTAGAAAAATATTCAAATCCAAAATATTTAAAAATTTTTAATAAAAAAATTCAAGAAGAATTTAATAACAATCTAGGTAAAATTTACAAATCTAGTCCATACTATAATTTTCCACACTATTTAATTGAAAATAAAATTGAAGCTATTCAAAGTTTTATAAATCATCATGATCCTGTCTATTTTGAGTTATTAAAACCTCTTGAAGATGATAAAAAATTATTAATTAAAATTGGTAATAAACATGTTTTACCTATAAATTTCGAAAAAATAACTCTAACAAGTGCCAGTGGTGAAGTATCTAAATATGAGATTAACAAACGTATTCAGCCACGGGATTTAAAAATATTTGATCAAAATCAATTTGATAAATCTATAGTTAAATATATCAAAACTTATATTGATAAACCGTCATTCAATCATTTTAAAAGTATAACTTTAAATTATAAGATACTAGGAAGCAAAAATGTTAATACTAAAGTAATAGAAAATCCAACAGTCTTTGACGAATTAGAATTAAAAAGTGAAAATTTCACAAAGTTATCAAAAAATTTAGACACAACTGCAAATTTCAATTTTATAAAAAAAAACAAAAATTTGTATATTATTAATCAAGGAGATTGGTTTATTAATGATGACTTAATAATACCACATGGAAAAAAATTAATTATTGAAAGTGGTACAAATATAACTCTAACAAATAAAGCAAGAATAATTTCAAAGTCGCCGATTGATGCTATTGGCACACCAGATAGTAATATAAATTTTCTTAGTAAAGGAGGCAGATGTTTTATAGTTAGTGAAAGTAAAGATTTGTCAGTTTTTGAAAATGTAAATTTCTTTGAATTTGAGCATTGTTATGAAAATGGCATAAGTTCTGAAGGATCTTTTAATATTTATAATTCTAAAATTAAAATGAAAAATATACTATTTTTCAAAAATCTTAAAGGTGATGATGGAATTAATTTTGTAAATTCTGAATTTGATATAGAAAATGTTTTGTTTGAGGAAGTTTTATCAGATTGTTTAGATATAGATTATTCTGTTGGAAAAATAAAAAATATACAATTTAAAGTTTGTGGAAATGATGGCTTAGATATTTCAAATACAAGCTTAAATTTGGAGAATTTTAATAGTATAAATGTTGGAGATAAAGGCATAAGTGCCGGGGAAAACAGTATTTTGAGAGGAAAAAATATTAACATAGATAATGCATTTATGGGACTTGGTATAAAAGACGGCTCAGAGATTAAATTGGATAATATTAAAATTGTTAATTCAAAAATACCAATAGCTGCTTATATAAAAAAACAGACCTACAGCTACCCAAAAATTGATATTACAAATTATGAAAACATTGGAAAAGATAAAGAGATATTTGAAGTTGGAATAGTTAGCAATATTAACAACAAAACCTACACTGGAAAAGCAAAAAATGTCTATAAGGAAATTTATAAATAAAAAGATAAATAACCATAATAAGATTACCAATTTCAGAAATGAAAAAAAGATTCTTTTTTTTGAAAGCGAAAATTTTTTAAAAAATTTTCTTAGAATAAATAGTTTTAAACAAAAATATGATGAGAGATATATAAATAGTATTTATTTTGATGATCATAATTTGACTAATCTTTTGGAAACTATTGATGGAGAGAAATATAGAACTAAGATAAGATTAAGATGGTATGGAAAAATAGAAGATATAAATTTAAAGCCTACTTTAGAGGAAAAAATTAAAGTTAATACAAAAAATTATAAAATTTTCCACCCATTAAAATTAAATAAAATTAAAGATAAAATTAAAGTTAGAAACATTAAGTTTGAAATTCTAAAGCAATTAGATAAGGAAAGTTTAATTAACTTTAAATTCAGAAATGTAGAACCATCCTCATTTGTTTCTTATAAACGAAGTTATTATGAAAAAAGGGATCTAAGAATTACATTGGATAAAGAGTTAATTTGTAGAAATCTTTTCAAACAAAAGTATATACAAAAAAATGAAAACTTTAAGAAAGAGAGATTTTTGATTTTAGAATTTAAATTTAATGATAAGAATTATAATTTAGTCAGAAACTTATCTTCACAAATATTAAATAGATTTACAAAATTTTCAAAATACGAATATTCGTTATTAAATTAATTTTTACTTATTTAAATAAAAATTTCTAACGGTCTTAATAATATAATTTTGTTCCTTAATCGATAAATGCTGATCACAAGGAAACGATATAATATTTTTACAATGATAATCGGTAATGGGAAAATCGTTTTTTTTATGTTTTAAGTACTTAAGACTTTCTTGAAGATACATCGGTTTTGGATAATGAATTTTTGCTTCTATTCCTTTCTTTAAACAATATTTATAAAGTTTATCTCTATCTTTTGCAAAAACTATATATAAATGATAAACAATTTTGTAATTTTTTGGCCTAGGTGGAATTCTTATCTCTTTTAATTTTGATAGGTGATGATCAAAGTATTTAGCATTTTTAATTCTTTGTTTTGCGATTGACTTAGATTTTGGTAAAAGCCAATTACCCACAACAGCCTGAAAAGTATCCAATCTAGAATTGTAGCCATTAATTTTGACTGTATCTCTATCGACCAAACCGTGATTTCTAAGTAATTTTATATGTTCATAAAGTTTTTTATTATTTGTTGTAATAATACCTCCATCTGACCAAACATTTATATTTTTAAGAGGATGAAGAGAAAATGCGCCCGAAATTCCCCATGTTCCAGCATTTTTATTATTAATCGCACCCAAAATTGATTGGCAGGCGTCCTCAATTACGGGAGTATTATATTTTTTTGCTATTTTTAACAACTTTGGCATATTTGTCATATAACCAGTAAAATGAACAGGAACTATAGCTTTCGTTTTTCTACTAATTTTTTTTGATACATTATCTACATTCATGCAGAAAGTATCATCACAATCAACAAATACTGGTTTTGCACCTAATTCAGTGATTGCGCCTACAGTAGCAACAAATGTATTTGCGGCAGTTATAATTTCATCTCCTGGTTTTATGCCAATTGATTTTAATGAGAGTTTGAGGGCATCGGTACCAGAATTAACACCTATAGCATATTTAGTTCCTATCAATTTGGCAAATTTTTTTCAAAAATTTCTAATTCTTTACCTAATGTAAAGTCTCCAGTCAGAACAAACTTTTTTAATTTTTTCCATAATTCTGGGCAATTAGAAAATTGTTGTCTTAAATAAGAATATCTTACATGCATAATTATATTAAATTAATATTGTTCATTCTTTTTATATTATAATAAAACTCATCATTAAAAGTATTTATTAAAATTTTTTTTTCAAAAGCGTTTTTTAAATCATTTACAGCGTCTTTTACACTATACTTAGTCTCAAATCCAAGAACATCTTTGATCTTCTGAGAGCTAACATGGTAAGATCGATTATCGTTTGTTTCAGTGTTAATTATTTTTATATCACTACCAACTACGTCTTTGACTTCAGACGCTAATTCGTTTACTGATTGATTTTTGAAACCGACATTAAAAATTTCACCATTTATTTTTTTTGGATCAGCATTTAAAACTGATAAATAAGAGTTGACCATATCCTTAATATGAATATTTGGCCTTAATTGATTACCTCCAAATACTTTTATTATTCTATTATGATAAGCATGATTTGATAAAATATTTACTACTAAATCTAATCTTTGTCTTTTTCCGTAACCACACACTGTTGAAGGTCTAATTGTCGTGGTTATAAAATTTTCAGACTTATATTTGTTTAGTATATTTTCACAATCCCCTTTGAATTTTGAATAATCTGTTAAAGGTTCAAGCTTCATATCCTCAGTAACATTTTTTTCTTTTTTAATTCCATAAACGGAAGATGATGAGGCATAAATAAATTTTTTTACACCCTTTTTTACACAAATTTTTACAAGTGGCTCGAAGGCATCAAGGTTAATCGATTTACCTAAAGATGGATTTAATTCAAAACTTGGGTCATTAGAAATACAGGCCAAGTGAATAACTACATCATGTCCTGGGATATGATTTTCCAACATTTTCTGATCTCTGATATCACCTTTTATTTTTGTAAGTTTCTTTGAGCTTGGTAAAACATTCTCTCCATAAATCATTAAATCAAAGACTGTTACTTCATATCCCTCAGATATCAATTTTGGAACTAGTTCAGATCCTACATAACCAGCTCCTCCAGTTATAAATATTTTAAACATTTTGGTTATCTAAATCATTTTAAAGTATGATCAATAGCTTTTATTAACTTAATTTTATCAATAAGTGCTTTATTGCCCATACTTCCAACAGATTGAGAGGCTGCTAATGAACCGATTAACAAAGAATAAGTCTTATCTACAGCCAACTTTAAAAAAATAGAAATAATCGAAAGCATAGTATCCCCTGATCCAATTTTATCCACAACTTTGGAGGCAAAAGCATCCATATAAAAATATTTCTTTAAATTTTTATTATATAAAGTTGCGCCCTCACTTCCTTGTGTCACAATTAAATCTTTTATGTTTAGGTTTTTTGATAAATTACTCATAAGAAAATTTACTTTGCTATTTTTATCTCGTAATTCATGTCTCAACTCAGTTTCATTAATAATTACACAATCCAAATTTTTATATTTGTTCATTGTATGATAGCCTCTGTTTGCAGCATTGATTTGTGCATTTAATGCAACAAAATTTGCTTTTCTTGATATTAAAGAAGCATTGTTATCTGAAATAAATCCATGTCCATAGTCAGATGTAATTATCAGATCAAATTTACTAATGTTATTTCTTAAATATTTATTTAATCTTTTTTCATTTTTTGTATCTAAAGGGGAGTCGTTGATAATGTACGATCCAAATACTTTACTATTAGTAATTATATCCACATATTTTTTTTTTATTATAGTAGGAGAATTTTTTTTAAAAATTAAATCCACTTTAATATTTTTTGGCAAATTTTTTTTAATTATATTTAAATATTTTTTATCTTGCCCAATCATACTTAAAAGCGTTACATTATCACAAAATTTCGATACATTTCCTGCTATTGCTGCGGCGCCACCTAGATATGTTTCAAAATTTTGTTCTCTCATTTGTAAAACAGGATCTTTTCCTGATTTGCCAAGCGTTTCGCAAAAATAGTACTGATCAACAATTAATTCACCTATAATAAGAACTTTTAATTTTTTTGATTTTTCTAGGAGATTACTTAAATCTATTTTTTTATTTTTTATCATTTTAATATTTTTCTTTTGATTAAAAGTTAGATTTGAGTAATATTCGTTAATCAATTTGCTTGAACTACTAGTGATATCATTAGTATATTTTATATTTCCACCAAATTTTCTTAGAATTCTTATTTCATTTTTAATTTCACCAGTAATATCTTTGGTGTGATTTTTGTAATCTGATCCTTTACAGTAAACATTCGGCTTTAACTCTTTAATTATATTTATTGCAGTAGGTTTATTATTTATGACTATATAATCTATACATGAGATATTATTTAAAAATTCTAATCTTATTTTTTCTGAAAAAATTGGCCTTCCCGGTCCTTTCTTTACGTTGCTATCTGAAGTTATAGATACAACCAATATGTCACCAAATTTTTTTGCTGTATTAAAGTGTTTTAAGTGACCAATATGAATTAAGTCAAAAACTCCGTGGCATAAAACTATTTTTTTTTTACTTTTAAGAGATTTTTTTTTTAATTGCTTTAAATCCTTAATACTTAAATTTTTTTTCATTTTAAATATTTAAACCACTTTTTTGTTTTTACTTTGATTTTCTTAGGAGTCCAAACTGGTGCTTTTTTCCAATCTTTAATATTATCTAGCATTATTTTTATACCTTGATCTATTGAAATTGATGGCTTCCATTTTAAATACTTCTTTATTTTCTTAATATCTGCTTGAGATTTGTCTGGTTCTCCAGGTCTTTTTGGGATTTTGACAATTTCTCCACCTAGTTTTTTTGCAATGAAATTTACACTCGTTGGTTTTCCAGTCCCTACATTAAATATTTCATGAAATATTTTAGAGGTTGCAGCTTTGTAAAAAGCGTTAGCTACATCAGAAACGTAAGTAAAATCTCTAGTCTGTTTTCCATTTCCAACAATTGTCAAAGGTTTCTTGTTCATTTTTTGAGCTAGAAAAACTCCAAACATTGCCCCATAAGCTCCTGTAGTTCGTGATCTTAGTCCATAAACATTAAAGAGTCTCAATGAAATAGTAGATAATTTAAATACCTTTGACCAGTGTACTAATAATTGTTCACCGAGATTTTTTGTTAAAGCATATGGATATTCTGTGATTATTTTTTCATTTTCATTAGTTGGGAATTTTCTAACAATGCCATAACATGAAGCAGAAGCTGCATAAATTACTTTTTTTACATTATGTTTTTTTGATGCTTTTAAGATATTCAGAGTGCCTGTGACATTTGATTTAAAATATTTATCTGGCTCTTCAATACTCGGCACTATATCAGCAAGCGCAGCTAAGTGAAAAACGTACTCAATATTTTTGAAGTTTTTTTCTATTTTATTATAATCTGAAACGTCAGCATTAATTATCTTTATTTTCGATTTATTTAATTTTTTTAGATTTTCTAGTCTACCTGTTGCAAAATTATCTATTATTATTATTTTATAACCTTTGTTTAATAATAATTCTGAGACGTGGCTACCAATAAAACCTGCTCCACCAGTTATAAGTACTTTTTTCATTTAAATCAATTATCACTGAAAAAATTATCAGTCAAGTAAGTAAATTAATTATCTTTAATAATCAGATTAGCTACATCAAACATAACTTCATTAAAATTTTTTTTATAAAGAGAGGAATTTAAAAAAAAATTTGTTTTGTCATCATAATAATTTTTTGAAATATTCGAGTAATCTTCTTTGAGGTCTATGTTGTTAGATAAATTAAATATTCTTAATTTTATTTTTTTTGAAAAAGCTTCTATTTCAAATCTTTTATCAAGACTCAAATGGTCATCAGTTAATAAAATTAGTTTTTTTTTTGATATTAAACTTTGCCATAATGCCATAGAGCTATGGCCTAATGTATAACTAGATTTATTGATTAGATTAATGGTATCTCCGTATCTAATCTCTCTTCCATCAAAAGGATTTTTTTTATAAGAAAATTTTCCAGAAGCTGCAATTGTAATTTTAGTATTGTACCTTTTCTCAAATGTTTTAAAAAAATTATTTAGTTTTTTATAAAAAATTTCTGAATTTTCTTTGGAATCGTTTAAAAAACTAGTTTTGCCTACAATTTGTCCTTTAAATTTTTCTCCAATTACTCTCATTATATTGTTGTCCGGTGAACCATTTAATGACTCCTCCACATAAACTGAGCCATTGTCATGTTCATTTATTTTTTCCCATATATAATTTGGATGAGGTACACTATAAAACTTACAAGTTTTGTTCAGAATTTTTTTTGAGATATTCTCAATATTTTTTCCAGAGCCAATAAAATATAATTTGTTATAATTTCTAAAATTAAATTTATTTTTAATGATAAAATACTTAAACTTTAATTTTTCATATACACTTACTGGATAAAATTCAGTGGCAAATTCACTTAGAATTATTTTAAAATTTAACAAATAAATCAAATTAAAAATTTTACTTTCTTTATATTTTTTATAAAAGCTTCTGCCAGTATAATAAATTAAAGTATTTGATTTCTCAAATTTGTAAAAATATTTTTTAAGCTCATCAATATTACTTAAAATTGAAACATGTTGTAAATTTGGTTTATAAAATTCTGAGGTAAAATTAAAATATGTATCTAATTGTTCTTTCGTATAAAATAAATGCGAAACATCACAAATATGAACATTAAAACCTTTTTGTTGAAAATTTTGTATGTTTAAGAATCTTGAATAATTAATTGATAAAGGTGCAAAAACTATATAAATTATATTCATTATTAATTATTATAAATATTATACTTAAAAGGAAGATCCGACATTTCTTTAAGATATTCCCCTTTAATAATTTCAAAATTTTCTTTATACTTCAGGTCTGTATTGAAATTCTCTTCATAAGCAAAGTTTTTGACAAATTTTGATTTAAATTTTGAAGAACTTAAAATAAATATTTCTTTTTTTAAATTCAAAGAAAAAAATTTAAAAATATTATTTACTCTTTTTAGATATAAATTTTTAACATCTGCATTTTGTTTGTTAATTCCATATTCATAAAAATGACCATTTTTAGGATTATCGTAAAGATAATCCATCCCAATTAAATAAAATTTATTGAAACCCATATAGCTTGCCAAACCAATCATAGAAAACAAGCTACCAAATAAAAGACTAAATTCTTTCGAAGGATCAATTTTATTATATTCGAAGTCTTTTTTTCCAAAATGATGCAGATAATAAATATTTTTTTTTTTAAATAAAAAAGGATAATGATAGACTGAAGTAAATAGATTTATTTTTTCATTCAATCTACCAGAATTGATTAAAAATTTTTTACATTTATCATTGTATTCTATTTTTTTTGAATATGGATTTTTCCATATTGGAGAAAATATACCAGGATGAAAATGTATATCAGCCAAAGTATCTAATTTATTATAATCTCTATGCAGGTACATCCAGCCACAAGTAAGTGTTTTTTTTTCCGAAAATTTTTCTAAATCAAGATATTTAATTGATTGACCATTTCCAATAATATAACAACTTTGATTTAAGTATTTATTCTTAAACTCAATATTTTTTGATACTAATTTTAAAAAAATTTTATTTATAAAGATCATTAATTGATATAAATATTCATTGACTTTTAAATAACATGAAAAAAATTTTTTTAATTGCTGAAATAGGTATAAATCATAACGGCAGTTTATCCACTGCAAAAAAGCTAATAGATTTGGCAAAAAAAACTGGCTTTGATGCTGTGAAGTTTCAAAAAAGGACTCCCGAAATCACTACCCCTAAATCAAAAGCTGGCGTAATGAGAGATACCCCGTGGGGAAAAATTTCCTATTTAAATTACAAAAAAAAACTTGAGTTTGGAAAAAAAGAATTTGATGAAATTAATAATTATTGTAAAAAAAAAAAAATTATATGGTTTGCTAGTCCTTGGGATATTAAAAGTAATAACTTTCTTAAAAGATATAAACTTAAATTTAATAAAGTGGCATCACCAATGTTAACTAACTTAAAATTAATTGAAGAAATAGCTAAACAAAAAAAATTTACTTTTTTATCAACTGGAATGAGCTCAATGAAAAATATAGAAAATGCTGTAAAAATTTTTAAAAAAAATAGATGTAAATTTAATTTAATGCATTGCGTTTCTACTTATCCATGCCATGAAAAAGATATTAATTTAAATATGATTAAAACTTTGCAAAATAAATTCAAATCAAATGTTGGATATTCTGGTCATGAAAAAAGTGTAAGTCCAAGCCTAATGGCTGCTTGTTTCGGTGCTAATTCAATTGAGAGACATATCACGCTTGATAGAACTATGTGGGGTACAGATCAAGCGGCATCTCTTGAAGAAAATGGAATGAGAAATCTTGTAGAATTTATAAGAAAATTTGAGCTATGCAAAGGGGACGGTATAAAAAAATTTTTAGCTGATGAAAAAAAAAAACTACAAGAAAACAAATACTGGTAAAAAATTAAGAATATCTTGCATAATTCCCATAAGAGCTAATAGCAAGAGAATTAAAAACAAAAATTTTAGAAAAATAAATAAAATACCATTAGTGAAATTTGTTCTAAATAATATTCAAAATTCAAAATATATAGATGATTTTTATGTTGCTTCTGAGAAATTAAATAACGTAAAAAAAATAATTAATAATAAAAAAAATATAAATTTTTTTTTAAGATCAAAGAAAAGCTCTACTCAAATGGCTCAAACTGAGGTTGTCATTAAAGAATTATTGAAAAAAATAAAGACTGATATATTGATATTAGTACAGGCAACAAATCCTTTTGTAAAAAGTAAATATTTAGATAATGCAATAGAAAAGCTGATAAATCAAAGATTAGATTCGATACTATCAGTTGTTAAAAGTAAGCATTTTATTTGGTCAAATAAAAAATTTTCTAGTCCAATAAATTATAATATCAAACAAAGAAAAATGTCTCAGTCACTCAAAGGATATTATGTGGAAAATGGATCATTTTATATATTCTACAGAAAAAATTTTTTAAAAACAAATAATAGACTACATGGAAAAATTGGAGTTTTCGAAATGCCCAAAGAAAGCATCTTTGAAATCGATGATTTAGATGATTTAAAAATAATTAGAAAACTTTTATCCTAAATACTAAATAATTAATCAAGTTATAAATGAATAATCTGTGTAATAAATTTTTTTCATATTCTATTGAAATAAAATTGTTTTTAATAAAGACTACAAGCTCCATCCATCATCAACTATAATGTTTTGACCATTTATATACTTAGATGAGTCGGATAACAAAAATATTATCGAACCTATTGCATCTTCATTATCTAATAATCCCTTAGAACCACAACTTTCTTTGTATCTTTGTATAAATTTGTTTGGCTGATTGTTTTTAATACCTCCTGGACTAATGCAATTTACTAAAATATTTTTTTTTTATATAGCTTAGCCAAGTATGAAGTTAATGATATTATCCCTGATTTTATAACGCTATATTCAGCTGGAGAAGTCATTTTTAAACCTCTATAATTTTCAAATTTTGGTGACCTGACTCCCATTATAGAAGAAATGAAAATAATTCTTCCTTTAAATTTTTTTTTTAAAAAATAATTTATAAATTGTTTAGCCACTAAAATTGAAACTCCCAAATGATTAAATAAATTAATTTTTAAACTTTTCGGATTTATTTTTTCTATTACTTGGCCCCAATCTTTTGTAACAGGATAAGCGCAATGAATCACTCCATCAATTCTTTTGAATTTTTTATTAGCTTGAAATATTATTTTTTCTAAATTTTTTTCTTTTACTATGTTAATTTTTTTAACTAGATGGATATTTGATTTATTTAATTTAATAATATTTTTTGTATCTATGTCGGCTAATATTAATTTTGATCCAAGTTTTAATAATTCCTTTGACAATGAATATCCAATTCTACCATTGGCTCCTAGTATAAGATAAACTTTATTTTTAAAATATGATTGGATCATTAATGCGTACTATCTTTATTATAATTTTAACTAATATAAAATCAACAATAACATTCTTACCTACTGTTCTTATTATTGCATTTCTATAAATTAAACATTTTCCTTTAAATAATTTTTTATAAACCTTAAATTAAAAGTGTATTTTGATTTCAGACAATTTTAATTTTTTTATTATTTGAATTCGATTTTCTAGATAATTTTATTAATTTCAAAACTTTTAATGAATTTAATAAATTATTTTTATATTGCTTATTCTTAACTGATTTAATGAAAAAATTATCTTGTTCTAAAAGCATATTTAATTTTTTTTGTTTATTTTTGTAGATTATTTTTGATAAGCCTGATCTATTTAAATAAATAGTATTTTTTAATAAATCAGCCTCAAGTGATCCTTTTGTTCCTTCAATTAAAATCGACCTTTTTTCAAATCTTGAGTTAAAACTCATATCTAGCTGTAATACAAAACTATTATAATAAAAAAAAATATTGGCTCTCTCCTCAACTTCATTATTAAATATTTTTGTTTCATCGACTAAAGCTCTTAAATATTTTGGATTACCAAAAAGCCAAATCATATAATCAATTTCATGACTTAGCTCAAGCAATACCCCTCCACCTTTTTCTTTCGATAATGAAATTGAATTTTTCATTTTTTTTCTCCATAATGGCAAATAGCTATTAACAAAGATTTTAATACAATATATTTTTCCCTGTATCTTTATGTCTAGTAATTTTTTTAATTTATTAAGAGTTCTACTATATCTTAATTGATAACCAACTAGTTCAGTTAAATTTTTTTTTTTAGTAAAATTTTTATTTACTAATTTTATTTCATTATCTGTAAATATTGGTTTTTCTACTAAATAATTTATTTTTTTTTTTTTAAAAAAATTTATATATTTCAAATGTGTATTTGCAGGGCTGCAAATTATTGCAGCAAATATTCCAAAATTATTTACTAAACTACAAATTTTTTTTTTTGCAACATTTATATCTTTAATGTTTATAACAAATACTTTTATTTTCTTTCTATTAAAAATTTTTGCATGTTTTTGTGCAATACTACCCGATCCTATTATTAATATATTTTTTAGCTTCACTTATTTTATTATTTATCTTTTTAAATTTTTTTTTAATCCGTAATCAAGCCATTTTTCATGAACTGGAAAAACATTAATTTTAGTATTTTTACTCAATGCTAAATTGATTAAATCTGTCATATCTATGTATTTTGTTTTTTTTATGAGTTTTTTAATTTTTGGATCAACAATATAAATTCCTGCATTAATTAGTAAACTTTTTTCCAATTTTTCAATCACTTTTTTCACAACACTTCCGCTCGCTACTATTCTCCCATAATTATCTTTTTCATAAGCAACTTTAGCTGCTATTGTAATATGAGATCTATTTCGTTGATGATATTTAATCATTTCTTTAAAATCAATTTTAGATAAAATATCAGCATTTGTCACAAATATTGGATTTTTAAATTTTTTAATCAAGCTTATAGAACCAGCTGTTCCTAGAGGTTTTTTTTCTTCAAGATATTTTATTTTAACGCCCAAATTAGATCCATCGCCTAAGTATTTTTTAATTTTGTAACCAAGGTAATTTATAGAAATATAGAAATTTGTTATACCTTCATTTTTTGCTGCGATTATTATATGTTCAATTATTGGTTTTTTATTTACTAAAAGGAGTGGTTTTGGCACTTTACTTGTAAGAGGTCTTAACCTTAAACCCTTTCCACCTGCCATAATCAGCATTTCATTATTAATTAACTCTACCTTATTATTATTATGAGAATCATATACTTCTAAAATTTTCCTATTTTTGTTAATAAGTGGTATAAATGTGATATCGTTTTTTTTTAGTACATTATTTATTTGTTTTAAAGACAAAACTTTTTTAACCACCACAGGTTTTTTATTATATATTTTTCTTACCTCATCTTTCATTGTATAATTTTTTAACAATCCTCTCCTTATGTCTCCATCGGTAATTGTTCCTAATAACTTATGATCATTTCCCAAAACTAAACAAAATTTGTTATCAAGTTTATCTAATTTCTTTACTGCAACTTTAATTTTATCTTTTGCAAAAATAAGGTGTTTCGAAAACTTATTAGGTCTCATATTAATAATTTATACTTTAATACTTTTTTATATCGTCTAAATTTTATTTGCATCATTTTCTTTGAGTAATACTAAATCTATTAACAAAGTCTGATCTAGTGAAACCACATAAACATGTGATATAGACGTTTTTACTTTAATTCATCTATTATTTTTTTTCATAATATATTTAGTCAAATCTAAATCATTTTGACTATCAATATCAATTGATCTTTCAAAAGGCATTTCATAAATTTCGGTCTTTTTTGTAAATATCTCTTTTCTAAATAAACTTTCTCTACTCCATATATAAATAGAAGCATTCATATCATAAACCCTGGGTATTTTTTGTCTTGCTGAGTATTTTTTTGTATTTTTTATTAATTTATAAGTCTTATCTTTTCTTTCTACCATATTAAAATATGGATTTTTTTTTGATAAATTTACTGAAAATAAATTTAGAGGCTTTTTCCTTTTAAAAATTTTAATACAATTTTTAATATCATTACTGTTCCTCAGTGGAGCTGTTACATCCAAATCTACTATAAAATCATACTGAATATTTGTGCTTTTTTCAGCTTGTTTTAATGCATAAAGAATTACATCTATTTTAGGAGTATATTTTCCAGAAATTCTTTTTGGTCTGTCAGCTATAATTGTATTTTTTGAAAGTTTATTTTTTTTAATATTTCCATCGCTCAAAAGTATTATATTTTCAAAATCTTTTATTTTTTTTGCAGTATTATAAGTATGGATATATAAAGGTTTTTTAAGTAGTTGTAAAAAATTTTTACCTTTTAGTCCATAAGATTTTTTTTTAAAACAAATTGTGCACAAAATTTTTATCATGAAAATTCTTTCATTTTTTTCATTTTACTTATTCAAAATATGCAAGTTTAATTTTTTTAGTTACACATAAATTTCTTGATTCTTTTAATCCAGTTCCCAAAAAATTAAATAAATTAGCAGTTATTATTCCATGTATCTTTTTATTTTTTAAAATAAAATATATATGCTCAGGTTTACCAGCACCACCCATCAAGAGTATGGGTTTATTTACATTTTTAGGTATTTTATTGATAATTTCATCATCCAGTCCTGCTCCATTTCCATCATTATCTATAGAATTCAAAATTACTTCTCCACAATTAAGATTATTTAAGTTTAATAAGTGATCTTCAAAGCTTATATCTTCCAATAATGTTCCATAATTTGAATATAATTGAATATTGTTTTCAAACTTTTTATAATCAATCATAACACTTACAGATTGTGAACCATAAGAATTAGAAATTTCCTGAATTAATTCTTTATTATTATAAGCTGATGAATTAACTAAAATTTTATCAGCACCAAATTTAAAATATCTATTAACTGTTTTAATATTTCTTATGTTTCCGCCAAGGACTATTGGGATAAATATTCTTTTTCTTAAATTTTCTAAAGTAATAAGAAAGTCATTGAAATCCTGCTCGGAAGGATTTTTTTTAACTAATAAAATTACTAGCTCGTCAATATAATTTGCAGTATAACCAAATCCAAAATTTTTTATTAGCCAATTTAAATCTCCAACTTTTTGAAGTCTAAAATTACGGCTAAGGTAAAAATAACCATCCTGATAATAAAGACAAAATATTATTCTCTTAAATATTAACATTATTTTAAATTGCAAAAATTTTTAATTAATTTAAGACCACATGAATGACTTTTCTCAGGATGAAATTGTGCACCATATATTGTTTTAAACTCTATGAATGAGACAAAATTTTCACTATAATTTGTAAATGATACCTTATAATCTTTATTCTTATCAATTTTTTCTATCCTATAAGAGTGAACAAAATAAAAAAAAGATCTTTGAGGAATATCCTGCCAGATATCTGATTTTTGATATGCTACTTTATTAAAACCAATATGTGGAAGTGGCAAATTATATTTATTTGTATTTATAAATTTTTCACAAACACCTTCAATTAATCCGATCCCATTAATAATAGATCCTGTTCTCTCATCTGTTCCTTTTTTAAATAATAATTGCATACCTAAGCAAATACCAAATAAATAACCACCTTTTTCTACAAACTGGTGAATTTTTTTAACCCAACCATCTTTTTCTAATTTTTTTATACCAGCCTCAAAGGATCCAACTCCTGGCAATATAAGATGTGTGGCGTTGTCTAAATCATTTGTTTTATTGATAAAAGTACAATCAAAACCGTTGTAGTTGATAGCATTTTTTACTGATGCTAGATTTCCGAAGCCATAATCAATTATTTTTATGATCTTACTCAATTCTAAACTTTGGTTCCCATCTATTTTTTTTTTCAAAAAGATTTTTATTTACCCATTTGTCTAAATTTTTTAAAAATACCTCTTTTGAAATTTTGTAATAATTACAATATTCTTCATAATAGTCTTCGGGAGGTGCATTGTCATACATTCTTACTAATTGTACAGCTTGATCTCTAGTCATCGCACCTCTTCTGACATCAATTCCCGCATCCATTGTTGCGCGTCCAAAACCAAATTTTAAATACATTAAATAAACATGCAGAAAATAAAGTTTTTGATCTGTTTGACCAAAATTTGTGTAAGTTCCAACATTTAAAGTCTCATTTTCTTGTAAACCGCAGTATTTCTTTGCAACTTCATAGTTTCTGTATGGGTCCCAATTTTCATAAAACCCCCAATGAGTTATTTTTGTTTTATTGTCATTTAACTTTTTTATGTCTGGATACGAAAACCAATATAATTGATCTTTAGATAAGCCACTTTTTTTTAAAGTATCAGCATAATAACCTTCCATATAAATTTTTTTTTGATAATCTATTCCATAAATCCCTTCATCTTTGTATCTTGCATCACCACCATATTCTACTTCCCCATCTTCAGAATAAAAAATTAATGGTATATTAAGTTGTAAAGATATTCTTATTATTGCAGTATGAATTGATATAAGCCAACCAAGATAAGGTTGTCCATAATCTAAAAGACCTATTCTATTTAGATTTATCATAGCTTCTTCATCTGGTGTAATATGAATATGTTGAAAACCTGATCTTACAAAATTTTCTAAATTTTTTTTCCCTATATCTTGCTCTAAAGGTGGCCTCACTGTTACAGCCAAAACTCTACAATTATATTTTTTTTTAAGATTATAGGCAACATAAGATCCATCCTTACCTCCACTTACAGCCACAATACAATCAAAATCAGAATTAGAACGTTGATCATTCAATAACTTTTCAAGTTTTTTTTGTCGAAGACTCCAATCTAATTTTTTTTTCTCCTCCATCCATTGACAAGCTGAGCAAATACCAGACTCGTTAAACGTAATTCTTGGTCTTGTAGACATTACTACACAACTTTTACACCAAGAATATTTAGAATTTTGAAAGTTACTCATTATGTCAATCAAAGAACTTTTTATATTTTTTTTCTTTGAGGTTTAATTTATTTACTAAATTAAAAACTTTATTATTGCTGTTATTGCTATAATAATAAAGTTTTTGGTTCTTATAACTTCTTTTTTTTTTAAGTAAATATTGAATTGCTATATTAATATTTTTCTTGCTATATTTTGTTGAAATAACACTTTTGGCACAAGGTCTACCTTGTTGTCTTAAACCAATATTTATGGATGGGATACCTAAAAAAGGCATTTCGGTAATTGCACTAGACGAATTACCAATTACAAAATTACAAAATTTAGATAGTGAAAGATAGTTTATAAATCCTAAATTTTCAAAAAAATACGAATTTTTATTTTCTTTAACAAAATCATATATTTTTTTTCTTATAATTCCACTAAAACTGTCAGCATTTGGAGAGCTAATGAATATATTTATATTATTATAATTTTCTAAAATTTTAAATAGTTTGTCCATTAAAGTTATTGTTTTTTTTTTATCTATTTCAGGATGAAAAGTAACTATAATATTTTTTTTTTTCAGTTTAATGCTTAATTTTTTTTCAAGTTCACTTTTTGATAAAAATTTTAATTTTTTTAAATTTGTTAATCCCACTGATCCCACTGTAAAAACACTTTTGGGATTTTCACCCATTCGGACTAACCTTTTTTTAAAAAGGTTATTGGCCACAAAATGATAATTAGATAATTTGCTTATTGCATGTCTTGTTGAATCGTCTTTAGAGCCTAAAGTCAATTCTCCTCCATGAAGATGTCCTATAGGTATATTAAAAAAAAAGGCTGATATCACTATTGCAAGAGTTTCATATCTATCTCCTAAAATAAGTAGTAGATCAGGTTTATTTTTACTAAAATATTCAGTAAATTTCTTAACATATTCAGAAAAATAAACATTAATATCTTTTTCATTATAATTTTTCATTTTGACATAGATTTTTTTTGAAATTTTTAAATTGAAATCATTTGTTTCTTTAAATGAAAATTTTGTCAATTTACTCAAATGAGTTCCAGAAATTACAAATCGAGTATCAAATTTTTTACTCTTTTGGAATTTTTGAATGATTGCTGATAACTGACCAAGTTCAGCTCTTGAAGAAGAAACAATACAAATTTTTTTTTGTTTATATTTTAATTTTTTCATTTTTTTTAAAATTAAATTTTGATTTTTTTCCTAATAATTTAAGATAATTTGAGGCACAAATCCCGTTGCCAGGTCTTTTTGTAGTTAGGTTATTTTTTGAAAAAAACTCATTTTTTTTTATATCTCTCTTTGCTATTATTGATTTTCTTACTAATGAAATATTTTTTTTTTCTTCATTAATTAGTTTTTTTTTGTTTGATCCTAGAATTATTATAGACTGATGCATTTTTTTCATATATTTCTTAAATTCTACTGGATCACAACTTGCTGCATGATCTGGACCTTTGTCTTTTTTATTTAATGTTATGTGTTTTTCTATAATTTCAGCACCTAAAGCGATTGCGATTACAGAGGAGTCAGAACCAAGGGTATGGTCTGAATAACCAACACGACAATTAAAATTTTTTTTTAACATCGGAATAGTTAATAAATTTGAGTTTGAAAGTTTACTTGGATAATCAGAAGTACATTGCATGATCGTTATATTGTTAATTTTCTTTTTACTTTTAAGTAAATTTATTGCTTTTTTAATTTCATTTAAATTAGACATTCCAGTAGATAAATATACTTGGAAATTATACTGAGAAATTGCATCAAGAAGTTCATAATTTGTTATCTCACCAGATGGGATTTTTATAAATTTTGATTTCAATTTAAGATAATTGCTTAAACTTTCGAGATCAAAAACAGATGCTAAAAATTTAATTTTTTTTTTTTTACAGTAATTATTTAATTTTCTAAATTCGTCAAAGTTCAATTCATATTTTTTTGCCATATCAAATTGTGAAATTTTTGAAGATAGGTTTTTTGACTGATATTTTGCCATTTTAGCACTTTCTAAAATATGATTTTCAGTTTTAAACATTTGAAATTTAACAAATGCAGCTCCTTCTTTTTTTGCAAGATCAATTAATCTTTTAGCTATTTTTAATTTACCATTATGATTTACTCCTGCTTCTGCAATAATTTTTAATTTATTAATTAACATAAAAATTTTCTTGATTTCTTAAATTTATATTTTGTATTTTTTAGTTTTGACATACTGAAATTAATAAAATATTTCAAAGATTTACTATTATTCTTATCCTTATAAAATTGAATGTTAGGATTCAAATACAATTTTCTTATATTTTTAATTAGGTCATTTAAACTTATATATTTGTAATTACCAATATTATAAATTCCAAATTTTTTTTTCCTAAGCATAAAATCAATACAATGAATTAATTGATCTACATGTAAAAAATTAAATTTTATTGATAAAGGTTTTTCAAATTTAATTTTTTTATTATTTTTTAAATTTTTGAGACATCTGTCTAAAAAATTTGAATTATCATTTAATCCATAAATTGCACCAATCCTGAGAATTAAGTATGTTTTTTTTTTTTAATACTTTAATAATTTCTTTTTCAGCTAGATATTTCGTATAAGCATAAAAATTACCTGACATACTATTTGTTAAAATTTTAGTATTTTCTTTACAAGATAAATTAGAATTTTTTGGATATATCGAAGCTGTTGAAAGATATATCAATTTCTTTTTAAGTTTTCTAAAAACTTTCAAAAAATTTTTGAAATAAATATAATTAAAATTATAAATCTTGTTTTTATTATTCGCTATTTTTAACGATGAACAGAAAACTATTACCTCCACACCTTTTAAGGTATCTTTAAATTTATTTATATTGATTTTTTTTTTTAAGTCGAAAAATTCGAAACCTTCCTTTTTTTTACTTGATAAAACTACGATATTTTTTTTTCCAAAATGTTTTACCAAATGCTTTCCAATAAACCCACTGCCCCCGATAATAGCTAATTTTTTATTTTTCAATTTAACTTAAAAATTATTCTTTATTATTTGTTTAATTTTTTTTTTGTTGTAAATCTTTCATCCACCAACCTAAAATAAATTCCTTTATTTTTTATTTTTGGATTTATAATTTTTTTATTTAATAAGAAATTTTTAATATACATTTCAGGTTCATTGAAACCCTGCAATGACCTCAAAATAGTAGTGCCAGAATATCTTGGATTAATCTCAAAAGGAATAAACTTATTTTTATGAAATCTCAATTGGACATTTATTGACCCTTCAAACTCGTCGAGTTTCGATATTTTTATAATTAATTTGTTAAGAGCATTATTTTTAATATTTTTAAATATCCATGAAGTGCCAAATTTTAAACTTCTTTTACCTAAAAATGGGCCAAGTGTTTTTAATTGTTTTGTTTTGAAAAAACTACATGTAAATTCTTGAAAATTATTTTCCATCTGACCTATGTATTCTTGGATTATTGGTTTACTTAACAATTGAGACCTCAATTTTAGTTCTTTTAGATTTTTAACAATAAAAACTTCTCTTGCCGAGGTCCCAGTTTTATTTTTTAAAATTAACGGAAACTTAATCTTACTTTTTTTTAAATTTTTCATATTAAATTCAAATGTTTTTGGATAAGAAATTTTATTTTTTTTTAAAATATTTACCATTTCAAACTTATCTGAGAATTTTGTAATAATTTTATTTGAAGATAAGGAAATTATTGTACCTGTTTTTTTCTTTATATAATCTTTATATTTTGAGAAAAAAACAATATCATATTCTGATCCAACAAAAAGGACATCTATTTTTTTTCTAATTAAAATTCTTATAATCTTTTTTAAAGAGCCTTTTTCCTCAACTTTTGGTAATTTCAAATATTTTTTTGACTGGCAAAGACCTATATTTAGATAATCTATATCACCGATTAGTATATCTAATTTAAGCTTAGATAATAATAATGATTTAAAAATTGATTGACCAACACCTGAACCTATACCAGTTACCAAAACCTTTATTTTTTTCTTCATAGTTTTATAAGATCTAAAATCTTACCAACTTCCTTTGTATTATGTGCATTTGAACCAAGTGAGATCAATGTATCTTTCTCTAAGCATAATTGAACTAAATCTTTTATATTGACATGATAATTCGCATTTACTTCAAAAACTTTATCAAACTTTTTACACTTTATAATAATCTCTTTGAATAATTTAATATCTGGTGTTATTTTAAATCTTTTTAAAGACATCCCAAAAGGATGACCTAAAATTAATGTTTTTGGATTCTCAATTGCAGCTAAAGTTAATTCATATTCTATTTTTAAAGCTTGTTCTGGACTAAAATTACTTGTATTTGTTTTTATATGACCAGTCTCTCCAGGAAACCTGTGAACACTTGCCATTATAAAATTACTCTGTTTTTCAATATTTTCATTTAAATCTAGATTGCCATCATAATCTAATATTTTTACCTCAGTCCCAGAGTATGCCCTGCAGATTTTAGAGTTTATATTTTCTACCTCATTCGAAAACTTTTTAAACCAGTCACCAGAAGAGCTTCTTGAATGTTCAGAAAAAAATATATGTTCTATTTTTTTTTCTACAGCTGCGTCGTACATTTCTTTCACTGTATTCTCCCCATCCGTCCATGTTGTATGATTGTGGAGGTCTACTTTTGGATATTTCTTATCTTTTAATATTTTATTTACATTTTCTAAAAAAAAATCTTTCATATGTTGGCCGAGCTTGGAATTGAAATCATTTTTTTAAAAAGGTTTTTAGAATTTTTAAGTTTTGACTTTGGATATTTTTTAAAATGTTTTAAGTTATCCAATAAACACCATGCTTGCCTTGCATGAATTCCATTTTTATTTAAAAAGTTTAATAAATAAGTTGTATTTATTTTTTTTTTAATTATTAAATTTACTAACCAAAAATTACTTTTTATACCTTCAGGAATTTTTTTTACCTTAAAAAGTTTATGATTTTTAAATATAATATTAAATCTTTTGTAATTGTTTTTTTTCTTTTTTATTATTGATTTTATTTGTTTTATTTGAGAAATACCAAGTGATGCATTAAGAGCTGGCATTCGGTAATTATAACCTACTTCTGAGTAATCATACTTCCATAAATGATTATATTTATTTAAAGACACTAGTTTTTTAGCAGATAAATAATCTTTATAATTTTGTGTTAAAATTGCGCCCCCTCCACCAGTAGTAATTATTTTGTTTCCGTTAAAGCTTAATATTCCAAATTTAGCTGTAGTTCCAACATGTTTACTTTTTACAAACACTCCCAATCCTTCAGCTGCATCTTCAATTAATTTTACGTTGAAACTATTTAATATTTCCAATATTTTTTTTGAATTTGCAGCAAAGCCAAATAAATGAGGTAAAATTAATGCTGAGATTTTTCTTCCGCTTTTCTTGTTGTAAATATATTTATTTTTTTTTGTATGTGAATTTAAATATACTTTTAAAAAATCTGGGTCAACTGAAATACAATCTTCATCAATATCGATAAAATGCGGAACAGCGTTACAATAGCGAACAACATTTGCAGACGCCACAAAGTTGAAGGATGGTAGTAAAACTTCACTATCTTTTTCAATTTTCGAGAGAATTAGAGCAGTATGTAATGCAGCTGTTCCGCTTGATGTACAAACTGCATATTTTGAACCTGTATAATTACATATTTCTTTTTCAAACCTTAAAGTATTAGATCCGTAAGACGACACGAAAGTTGATTTTAGACAGTTGTTTAAGCTTTTAAAATCCTTTTTTATAAAATTTGGCTCATGTAAAGGATTTATTTTTTTTTTGTATATTTTTCTAAAATCTTTAATCAAAAATTTTAGGTTTTTTGATGAATTCATATAATATATCTTGAATGGTCTTCTGATTTATTTCTATTTCTTTTAAACCACTCTATAGTTTTAGTTAAAGCTTCGTCAAAAAATTTAGAATTTGAATATTTAGGTCTCCATTTGAGTAAATTTTTTGCCAAATTATTTGATGAAATCAATTTTTGTACCTCACTATTATTAGGTCTTATTCTATTTTTTTTTATAATAATATTTGATTTTGAATTTTCTATTTTAATAATTCTATTGATAACATTATTAATAATATAACCTTTTCCAGTTCCTAGATTGATTATTTGACCATTAATTTTATTATTTTTTAAACAAAGACAAAAAGCGTTAATAGTATCTTCAATATAAGTTAAATCTCTAACTGTATTTAAATTGCCAAAAA
>MDTG01347710.1_pt1 | contig 31722 bp, 33 predicted proteins | sample 811421 | NCBI WGS metagenome assembly MDTG01 (sample SAMN05326645, study PRJNA326480) | marine metagenome | isolation source: seawater | place: Pacific Ocean: South East | collected 2011
AAGTGCTCGCCAGCGCCTTTCAGCACGACACAACGCACGGACGGATCATGTTCAACGTCATGAAGGGCCTCAATAAGTTCTTCACGCATCTCCAAGCTGAGGGCGTTACGTGCTTCTGGTCGATTCATTGTTAAAGTAGCGACGCCGCTCTCGTGTTTTATTTCTAAATCTGACATCTTAATCTCCTTGAAGCTTATCCTTGCATAATACATCATCTTTTCCTTTTTAGTACTAGCAGTTAATCAGAGTAGTGCTGCCAGGTTAAACTTGGTTTGTTTGTGAGTTCGCGTATAATGCTGTTCGAAATTACTTCATATGCGGATGTGGCGGAATTGGTAGACGCGCTAGATTTAGGTTCTAGTATCGAAAGGTGTGGGAGTTCAAGTCTCCCCATCCGCACCATTTTTGGTAAATTCTCTCTCTATTTTGAAACAACCGAAGGAGTTGCAATGACTCTTCCCGAGGTGACTTCATATGTTTGCTGCGCTTGTTGATCTGACATCTGTTTTATTTATCTCCCTTCCAATTGGTTGCGCTTTTATCGCGAGCAAAGGGTCCAAATACGGATTTGTTATAGCGAGAAGTATTATTGTTCAAGTAGGGGTTATTGCGGCATTAATAGGCGCGATTTTTATGCTCGGCAGCCTGTCAGACCCAGACGCTCTGTACCCAGCAACTTCTATTTTGCTCCTTGCGTTCGTTTATGCGTTTATTTTCCGTGGGGTCGCCGGTTTAGTTGTCAATAACTGTGAAATTGATTTGCCTCTAGAGTTTGAATTTAAGTTTCTCGCGGCGGCATGTTTTATTTTTTTATTGAGCTTGAGTTGGGTCATCTCTGTAATTGGAGATTTTTTTGCTTTTATGGATTTTGGATCAGCGTTGTTCCTATTAGCCTCAATCAGTTGTATCTTATTTATTGGCGTCGTCAGTGACGCTGAAAATATTTTGAAACTTGTCGCCGACTCTTTGCCTTTTGCTGGTTTAATTGGGTTCTTGATTGGATTCGTTTTATGCCTCGCTTTTGCGGATGACCCAGCTGCTATTGGTCCTGCTCTGGCTTTTGGTTTCATTTCACTGTTGTACACAAATTGTATCTCTGTGTTTATCAAACTGGCCAAGCCGTGCGTAAATCACAATAGCGAAGTCATTGGATGGCACTATGGAGTGTTTGTTCTTATTGGGATTGGTTCTTGTTGGGCTCTGCTGATAAGCTTGGTCTAGGATAAATTAAAGCTTCAGAAGACGCATTCTGTGGAACAAGAATATACTGATACCTGTCAATTAATTCTGTTCTTTTTGACGACCAGTTTTGTTAATGCGAGTTTATTTGAAAAGATTATGAACTCCTCAATGCGAGTAAACTGCTATTAAACTTCCAACATTTTTAAAAAACCGAAATCGTAAAGTGAATCAATTAGCTAGTTCCAATAGCTCCGACGTAAGAAATTTTCTGAATCAGGTTGTCAAGACTCGAAAAGGGAATAATTCGGCTCGTGTGTTATTCGCTTTGGATGCAACTGCGAGTCGCGAGGCTACCTGGGACGTCGCCAGTCAGCTGCAAGATGACATGTTTTCTGCCGCGCATGAGCTTGGGGGTATAGATATTCAGTTTTGCTACTTTCGCGGGTTTGGTGAATTCTTTGCAAGTGAGTGGCATGGGGATGGCTTGGAATTAAGAGCGCAGATGGGTGAAATTCGCTGCGCTGCGGGAGCTACTCAGATTCATAGAATTTTTACTCATGCGATTGAAGAAAACAAAAAGCAAAAACTTAAGGCGTTGATTTTCGTGGGCGACGCAATGGAAGAAAATCTAGATCTATTAGCCGAATTGGCGGGAAAGCTTGGCTTGCTAAACATTCCAGTGTTTATGTTCCAAGAGGGTACCAATTCTCTTGTCCAATCAGCTTTTAGGGATCTTGCGAGGCTATCAGGGGGGGCGTATTCCTCATTTGACCTAGGAAGTGCCAACGAAATTAGGGTGTTGCTTGGTGCGGTTGCGGTCTACGCGGCTGGCGGATTAAAAGCGCTTGCCGAGCATTGTGCAGACGCTAGCGGCCCTTTGAAATTACTGGAACAGCAGCTCGGTAAATAGTTTAATGCCCAAATGATATTTCGGTTTATAGCCTTACTAATATTGCCTTTGGCTTCGTATTATGTGGCGCAGGCTCTTTCTTCGCGCTTTAACTTCACCCGACGCCAAAGAAATTTTGTTTTTGTGTTTTTCTCTGCAGTGCTTGTGACTGGCGTTTTAATAGCTGTGGGAAGACTGCCTATTCAATTTATTTTAGCTCCGATTGGAGTGGCAGCGACTTTTATGGTTCGTTTCCTGCCAACGCTCATTAGATTCCTGCCCATTTGGCAAATGTTTAGAAATCGCACGTCGCAAAGTATTCCTAATAGTTCAAATAGCAGCTCGAATTTAAGAACTCGATTTTTAGCAATGGAGTTAAGTCATCAGACGGGAGACATGTCGGGTGAGGTATTGGATGGTCGATTTGTCGGTAAAAAGTTAGATGAGTTAGATGCCGCTCAGGTTGAAGAATTATTTAGCGAATGTATGAAGGATTCGGATTCGCGACAAGTGCTATTGGCGTACATTGAACGCATGCACCCCGATTGGTTAGAGAACGACTTTTATAAAGAAGGTGAGCAGCAAGACGAGAGCACAGACCAGATGAGTGGTCCTCTTGCGTTAGAAATTCTTGGGCTTACCGATGGTGCGACCCGTGATGAAGTTGTATCGGCGCACCGGTCGCTCATGCGGAAAATGCACCCGGACAGAGGGGGTTCAGACTACCTAGCAAAGAAAATTAATCTTGCTAAAGAGGTCCTTTTGAAAAAGGAATAGTCTACATTTTCAGCCAGATTTTCTAGCTGCAGAACTGTCTATAAAGCTCTGAACTATTTTCTGAGCCTCTGGCGTTTCGAGCAAAGCGGCAAACTCGACTAGCTCTTCATTTATGACAGCCCGACTTTCCGCGATCGAATTTTTTTTCAGTAACCTCTTACTGGTTTGTACCGATTTTGATGGCAACGCCGCTAGCTGATAAGCTTTTTGTATCGCGTATTCAAGGTACTCGGACTGTGGCAATACTTCGTTGACCAAACCATACTCATAGGCTTTCTTGGCACTAATCCGATCGCCGAGAAGTAATAGCTCCGATGCTCTTTGGTGACCGATCTGTTTTGGTAAAAGAAAGCTCGAGCCGGCCTCAGGGCATAGCCCAAGCCGTGTGAAGGGTAGTTGCAGGTAGCAGTTTTCGGACGCGTATATTAGGTCGCAGTGCAGTAGAAGTGTGGTGCCTATTCCAATTGCTAGTCCGCTTATTGCCGCAATAATTGGTTTTTGGGTTTCGTTAAGAGCATGCATTAGCGTTTTGGATGGTTGGTCCTCGCTGGAACCTTTGGATTCGGTCGCCGCTATAAAGCCATTTACATCGTTGCCGCTCGTGAAACAGTCGTCAACTCCTGTGACGAGAATTACGGCCGCTTCCTCCATTGTGTCAGCCAAGCTTAATCCAGTTGCTAAAGAGCGATACATTTGTGGAAGTAAGGCGTTTTTTTTACTGGGACGATTAATCTTGAGTGTAAATACTCTATTTTTGAGGGTGTATTCAACGTGTGGATCTTGTGAGTTAAGCATTGACTAAAATCTTCCATATTTACAGGACCAGAAATACTATCGTAATTGGGCAGGGATGTGGAGTGCGTTTTTTCTATTTAACTGAGATATTCGTTCAGTTAGTGGATTTTAAGCAGATATAGAGAGTAGTGGAAAGAACAGTCGTTTAACAGCAACAATATATATAAAAATCGATAGTTAATGAGGGGCTTTGAGTATGCTAATTCGAAGTGAAGATCTGATTCAGAGCATAGCGGATGCGTTGCAGTATATTTCTTATTACCATCCAATCGATTTTATTCGGGCGGTGCATGAAGCTTATGAAATGGAGGAATCACCAGCGGCAAAAGATGCGATGGCTCAGATTTTGATCAATTCTCGCTTGTGTGCTGAGGGTAAGCGTCCGATTTGTCAAGATACCGGTATTGTTTGTGTTTTCTTAGATATTGGTATGGACGTGCAGTGGGAAGGTGATCAATTAATTGAGGAAATGGTAAATGCAGGAGTCAGGCGAGCTTATCTTAACCCTGACAATACATTAAGGGCGAGTATCTTGTCAGATCCTGCTGGTGCAAGAAGGAATAGCAAGGATAATACACCCGCTGTTGTGCATACTAGAATAGTTCGTGGGGCAGGAGTCGAAGTCATGCTCGCGGCCAAAGGTGGCGGTTCAGAAAACAAATCGAAACTAGCAATGTTGAATCCCAGTGACAGTGTCGTAGATTGGGTTGAGAAAACTGTCCCGGAAATGGGTGCCGGCTGGTGTCCGCCAGGAATGCTAGGAATCGGAATTGGGGGTACGGCTGAAAAAGCGATGCTGATGTCGAAGCGGTCTTTAATGGATCCGATTGATATTCACGAGTTAAGAATGAGAGGCCCAAATAGCAGACTTGATGAACTACGTTTGGAAATTATGGAGCGCGTAAATGCGCTTGGGATCGGGGCGCAAGGACTTGGCGGATTGACGACAGTCCTCGATGTTAAGATTTTAGATTACCCCACTCATGCGGCATCCCTGCCTGTTGCTATGATTCCCAATTGTGCAGCAACCCGTCATGCTCATTTTCATCTTGATGGCAGTGGTGTGGCGAAGTTTGATCCACCTAACTTGGCTGAGTGGCCGCAAATCACATGGGATGTTGGCCCCCGAGCACGAAGAGTAAATTTAGACAAATTAACTCCAGAGCAAACAGCTGAGTGGCTGCCGGGTGAGACACTTCTGCTTTCGGGGAAAATCTTAACGGGGAGGGACGCGGCCCACAAGAGGCTTGTGGGCATGTTAGCTGAGGGTAACGATTTGCCGGAGGGCGTTAATTTTAAGAACAAGCTTATTTACTATGTCGGTCCCGTTGACGCGGTCCGTGATGAAGTTATAGGCCCTGCGGGGCCGACGACAGCGACTAGAATGGACAAGTTTACGGATGATATCTTAGCGGGAACTGGCTTAATTGGTATGATTGGCAAAGCTGAGCGAGGGAAGGTCGGTGTTGATGCCATTAAGAAACACCGAGCGGTCTATTTAATGGCTGTCGGGGGCGCTGCTTTCCTTGTCTCTCAGGCAATACGAAAATCAAGGATTGTGGCTTTTGCAGACCTTGGTATGGAGGCTATTCATGAGTTCGAGGTTGAGGACATGCCAGTAACCGTTGCGGTGGATGTAAATGGTTCGGCTGTTCATGAGACGGGACCCAAGATTTGGAAGGAGAAAATTGCGGAGCGGAAAATATTACATTTCACATAGCTGTTTATTCGATCATGTCGTCATATGCCGAGGACGGGGTCAGCTTTACAGGTGGCACGGTCCCTTTGATCTTTATCGCGTCGCCTGCAAAGTCTAATGCCTGATCATTTAGCACGTTGTAATCGAATTTATAAAGAGGTGTCGCAGGTCCCTCTCTCGCTCTAATTTCATTGTTCTCGAAAAGCTCTCGTACTTTTGTATGTTTCTCTTCATGGGACTTCATTGCCTTCATTCCATAACGCCGCCGAAGCATTGCCCTCGTGATTGTCGGGGATAACACTGAGGCGCTAGCGTTATTGCCACCGAATCCTTTTGAATTTAGAAACGCGGCATCAAAGGCGGTCGCGCCAGAATCGCGATGTTCGAGAACGAAATCTAAGTTTTGAGTAGTCACGTCCGGTGCGAGGGTGTCAACGTTCTGAATGGCAGGAAGGATGCCATCTTGCCAGACGCCGAGCGTTGCCATTAATTGGTCTCCTGCAGAACTTGCGACTGAATGCCCAAGATATGATTTTATGGCAAGGATTGGTAAGTTTTTTATACCGAATTCTTTCGCCAAGCGACTAAACATAGCTGATTCGGTCGTTCTATTTTGGGGTGTTCCTGTTCCGTGAGCTTGCATAAAGCATCGATTTTTGAAATCTGCTTCTCCTAAAACATGACGTGTCGCAGACATCGCTTTTGCCATACAGATTGTATTCCCTGCCCCCGGGCCCGAAATAGACTTTTTATAGCCATCCGCACTAATGAAGACATCGTTTATAGCTCCTTGGATATTTGCGCCGAGCTCAAGTGCCAATTCATCGTCAAAGAGCACGACAAATTGTGCGGACTCGCTTAACGTGAAGCCGCAATTGTTGCCAAAGGGTCGGCATGCCTTTCTGTGATCGATTTGTTCATCATTAGATAAACGGTCAAGTGTGCGTAACCCAGCATCATCTGCTAACGCACCCATTGCACAGAATCCCTCTAGGACTTCTGGGGTAAGTGGCGCTTCACTGGTTCCAACAATTGCCACTCGGTGCGTTCCTCGACGAATATCTTCTACGGCATTCCTTAAGTTATATAAAAATGTTGCGCACGCGCCCTGACTTGCGCCCGTTGTGCCCATGCTCCCGAGCAGATAGGCATTGATAAAATCGGCAGGCATCTCAGCAAGCCCTAACGGAAGTTGCTTTGAGCTGACTCGCTTGCCTCTCAAGCGGGCTTGAAGCAGTCCCCCATTTCCATTGACATCTAATTGACTGAGGCAGCTGCCTGCGTACACACTAATTCTGTCGGGAGCGACTTTTTTTCTGACCTGTTCCCACTCAATACCCATAGAGTCTAATGCGTCTGAAGCACCAAACACCGTAAGCTGAAGTCCTCGGGGGTGGTTGCGTGAGGCATAGAGGCTTGCTGGATCGAAACCTGTGGGTAGTTGTCCTGCCGTGTTTACTAGCGATGTGGAGAATTGGGATAAATTAGCTTTCAGTGAATGGGACACATTAAAGGATGTGGTTTCGCCATTGTCACTTACCATTTGCCAGTCTTGCGGAAGCGATCGGGGTAAATGTCGATTTTGTATGCTGAACTGCAGCCCTTGCTCTTGGTTGGCAATAAAGTTGAAATTTTTATTTTGAATTATTTGTTTGGGATCAAATAGGTTGTTCTCAAGTTTTCGAACAAGCGTCCCATCGAGAAGCTCGAGGCTATTCTCGGTTAAACATTTTTTGATATCTACAACTTCATTTTCGTCCCACAACCAGGACCCATCAGATCCTTTTTTTAGGCGGCCCATCAAAGAGCCAAGACTTTGGAGAGTGCTTATCCGTTTCCGGAGGTCTAAGCTGTCAAATACGAGGCGGCGGTAACCATTTAATCCAGAGCTTCGTCCGGCTGGACTAATACCACCGAACCCTACGATAACGGGTAGGCTTGCCATTTTATTTAAGCTGCTCCAAATTAACAACGATCGATTTGATTCCAATAGGTATCGGCCGAAAGGATAGGGTTTTGAGCGATAACTTAAACGATGTTCAAAAGAATATGGTGAGACAAATTTTGAAAGGTGAGTAGATTTTTCGATATAAAACTTTTGTTTATCTGTGACTTCATCAAAAATCTGATAAAGTTAAATTAAGAAAAATTAAATTATCTATAAATCGAGGTCAACTTGCATGAGATGGAGCTCAGTGCAAGGAGGGCCTGTTTTCTAGCCAGAATATTTAAATTGAAAGTAGAAAAATGCTGAACGAAGACTATCTTCAAAGAATTAAGTCCCTGCATGCCGCGCTCGGTATTGATGACTCTCATTTGGTTTCTTGCGGTATGCCTTTGTGTCACGTCCCTGTTGCTCTTGTAGAGGCGGGCGAAGATATTTATGGGCGGCCCCAATTATTGACCAGGGAAACTTTCGAGTCATGGAAGAAGATGTGTCAGCAAGCAGCATTAGATGGAGTTTTGCTGCAGCTTGTCTCTGGGTTTAGAGATCTTGATTATCAGGCTGAAATAATTCGCCGAAAATTAGATCGAGGTCAGGCATTGAACGAAATTTTGAAAATAAATGCTGCACCTGGATTTAGTGAGCATCATACGGGCAGGGCAATCGATCTAACATCGCCAGAAGGGCTTGCTCTTCAAGAAAAGTTCGAAGAATCATGCGCATTTAAATGGTTGGTAAACAATGCAGTAAGCTTCGGGTTTAATATGTCTTATCCGCGTAATAACCAAGCTGGCATTGCCTACGAGCCTTGGCATTGGTGTTACGATGGTCACCGGCGCGATCTTAGCTCTGAATGAAAAAATTTGGACATTGGTCTGATAGGGTAGTAGTCTACAATTCGAAACCAGGGAGAAAGAGTGGGCGTATTTATTCGATCTCAGTCAGACTTAAAGTTGCCTATTGGCTTGAATAGACTCAACTTCAACATAGTTGAAATCCTTTATAGTTATATATTCTGTAGAAAAAAAGACTTTCATCCATATCGAGCGTTTGCAGCATTATGCTCAGATGATGATTTTTTACGTCCGTCATTAATTGAAAAGTGAGGTTCAAGTAAGAGTATCAATCTTAATAGACAAGGAGAAATATACATGAATCACGACGTGCAAATATTTTTTCATAATATCGAACAAACTGACTCGTTGGTCGATGCGATAGATAAAAGATTACTCAAGCTCGCGCGCTATTGCGGACACATCATAACAGGGAGAATTGTTATTGACTCTCCGCATAATCATCACCATAAGGGCAAGGTATATTCCGTAAATATCGATATTCATTTTGCAGATTCTGACGTCCGGGTGTCTCATGAACAGCACGATAAATCAGAGCATGAAGATCTATACGTTGCGATTAGGGATGCATTTAACATCGCCGAAAGACAATTTCTTGCAAAGGATAAAAAGCATCGTAAAAAGCCACTCCGTGAGCTTGGTTTGAGCCCAGACTCTGAAGAAGCCGCATAAGTTAATTGTGTGATTTTGGTTTAAGAGCAATTTTGAAATTGGGAGCTTAAGTTTATGGATCTAAGTCGTGAAACGCAGGTAGAAATAGAAGCAGCGACATTTCGACGATTTGTAGCGCATCTTGATGAGAACAAGGATGTGCAGAATATCGACCTTATGATTTTAGCGAATTTCTGCCGGAATTGTCTTTCCAAGTGGTATGCCGAAGAGGCTGATAGTCGAGGTATCTCTTTTGACTATAGCCAGGCGAGAGAAATTATCTATGGCATGCCTTATGACGAGTGGAAGCAAAAGTTTCAGCCAGAGGCTACTGAAGAGCAACTGTCTCAGTTAAATTCCAAGAAAAAATAGAAAAATAGCAGTTCATTAAGAAATATTGATTTTCGTACTTTCATATCGAATGGCGATTACCGTATAGGTGCGATCGCCTGCCTTTGAGTTTATTGTAATAGAGTCGCCGAAAGTTTTACCCAACAAAGACTGGCTAAGCGTTGAGTCTACGCTGATATAATTTAATTTGGGTTCAAGCTCATCTGGCCCAACGATTCTATAAGTAATAGATTTTTTAGCCTTGTGTTCCTGGAACTCTAACGTGACGAAAGCCGCAAAATATATCCGTCCCTCATCGGGGGGAGGATCGCTGACGACGGTCATGCCCTCCAATCTTTTGATAATAAATCGAACGCGGCTGTCTATCTCTCTCAGGCGCTTTTTCCCGTAAATGTATTCAGCATTTTCGGAACGATCACCCTGTGCGGCAGCTTCGCTGACTGATTGCGTAACGATGGGACGTTCGACTTTCCAAAGTTGGTGAAGTTCTTTTTTTAGGCTGCGGTATCCCATTGGCGTGATGTATTTTGCGCTGGGTTTGCTCGGCGGTCTGTAGCGGGACATTTGACTCAGATACTCGGTTAATTCAAAGGAAGTGTTAATTGTGGCTCAGTAGATGATTGGTCTGCCTTATTCTTATTTTTCCGCGAGCTCTTATCGATGGGTAAAACTCGGAGTCCTACCCCAAGCAATCGGACGGGTTTTTGACCCCTTGCGAAGCTCTCTTGAACAAGTTCCGTAAAATTATCTGATTTGATACCGTGTGACATCATTTCTGAGGTGGTGAGGGTGAAATCATGAAATTTTAGTTTTACAAATTGTTTAATTATTCGGTAGTCGGAGCTATGTGGCTGCCATCGTTGTGATAATTTGTGTTCTAAATTTTTGAGCGGTTTCAGACAATCTTCTGCGCTTAAAAAATCTTTCTCAAAAGTAGTTTCTACGCTTATTGATTTTCGGACACGGTGAGTTGTTACTTCTCTGTTGTCTATTCCCTTGCTGAGCTCTAATAACCGCGCACCAAATTTTCCGAATAAGCGTTTTAACTCCTCAATCTCCATTGTCTTGATGTCACTACAATGAGTGAGCCCTAAATTTTGCATCTTTGCGGCTGTTACTTTTCCAACACCGTGAAGTTTTTTTACTGGAAGCTGGTCAACAAATGCTTGCAACTCATTCGGAAGGACAGTGAACTGGCCGTCCGGCTTTTTCCAGTCGCTAGCAATTTTTGCAATAAATTTATTTGGGCCGATGCCCGCAGAGATGGTGATGCCGACACTTTCCCTGACTTCTTTTCGTATTGCCTCAGCGATTTTCGAAGCGCTGCCACCATATAGAGTTGTATTACTAACGTCCAAATATGCCTCATCTAGCGACAATGGCTCGACTAGGCGAGTATATTTATGAAAAATTTTTTGAATATCATCAGATGCCCTTCGATATTTTTCCATCTGTGGGCGCACGATAATTAGGTCCGGACACAGCTGACGCGCTCGGGAAGCAGACATGGCGGAATGAACGCCATAGCTGCGAGCAAGGTAGTTGCAGGTCGCTACCACGCCTCTGCGATTGGGAGATCCGCCAACGGCTAAAGGTTGCTCGCGGAGGCTGGGATTATCACGCATCTCTATAGAAGCATAAAAACAATCACAATCACAATGAATGATCTTGCGTTGAATTTGCATGATCAATCAAGAATTCTTTTTCTCAAAGTCTAACATAAACTGTGCTAACGCCTCGCAGCCCTCGATTGGCATCGCATTATAAATTGACGCTCTAGCTCCACCGACATCTCGGTGCCCTTTCAGTGCGTAGAGCCCGGAAGATTCCGCTTGGTTGATGAACGGGGCAAGGAGGTCTTGGTTTTGAAAGTTAAATGTTACATTCATCATTGATCGATCTTTTTGCCGTGACACACCGGTATAAAGATTGCTCGCATCAATTACCTCGTAAATAATTTTGGCTTTTAACTCGTTTCGGGCTTCAATTACGTCGACTCCACCTTCTTGCTTTAACCACTTCAATACCAAAGACATCATATAGAGTGCGAATGTGTTTGTGGTATTAGCCAATGAATGACTATCGATGCACGTTTTATAATCTAATAATGCCGGCGTCTGCTGCAGTGCAGAACCAACTAAGTCTTCACGGACTATGACCACAGCTAGCCCCGCGGGGCCAAGATTTTTCTGAAGCCCAGCAAAGATTAATCCGAATTTACTTATATCGATTTTTCTGGAGAGAAATTCTGAGGTCATGTCTGCGACGAGGGGAATGTCCCCAAAATCCGGGAATGCTGTCCAACGCGTCCCGTAAAGAGTGTTGTTTGAGGTAATGTGAACATAAGCAGACTCAGGTTCAAGAGCGGCTGGATCAATTTTAGGGATCTCAGTAAAGCCGGATTTCGCACCGGAGGCAAAGGTTAAGCTTCTTCCGAAGCGAGAGCACTCCTTACGGGCCTTCACCCCCCATGTTCCAGTTTCTATATAACTCGCAGTTTTACTGCTGCTTAAGTTCAAAAGATTGAGAGGCACCGCCGAAAATTGCATTTGGGCGCCGCCGTGCATGTATAAAATTTTATAGTTGTCCGGAATCGTTGCAAGTTCTTTTAATAGGCTGTCACAGTCTAAAAGGACTTCTTCGAACTCGCTTGATCTGTGGCTTATTTCAATTAGGCCGGCGCCCAAATTGTTGTAGTTCAAGAAATCTTTTTGTGCTTTCTCCATCACTGCTCGGGGAAGCATCGCAGGCCCTGCTCCGAAGTTGAATACTTGACTCATTTTTTTAATCCTTGGGGTTAAGAAATACTTTCTTTAGTTTTCATAAGAGTGTTACTTTGGTCACGTTTTCTATTGCTGCTATTGTTCTCACAGTATCTGCTTTAGGTGATGTCTCCAGGTCAATCAAGTTATAAGCGATTTCATCTCGACTCTTGTTAATCATGTCTACGACATTAAGGTTTTGGTCTGATAACACCGTCAAAATTTGGCCAAGTGTTTTCGGCAGATTTTTATTGCTAATTGTTAGTCTCGTGTTTTGCTTCGTGTTAATGTCTCTATCGAGGGATATTTGGGGAAAGTTTACCGAGTTTTTAATGTTCCCGTTTTGCAAAAAATTAGTAAGCTGATCAGCTGCCATTATTGCGCAATTTTGTTCGGCTTCCATTGTGCTTGCTCCAATGTGAGGCATCGAAATTACATCCTCTCTATCTAAAAGTTCGGGGCGGGGAAAATCAGTAACGTATTTGCTTAATTGACTATTCTTGAGTGCGAAAAGAAGAGCTTCGGAATTTACTATTTCGTCTCGAGCAAAATTCAATAGGCAGGCACTTGGCAACATCGAAGCGAATATCTTAGCGTCGATAAGCCCCCGCGTTGCCTCGAGAACCGGCATGTGCAGGCTGATAAAATCCGAGCTAGAAGCTAATGTTTTTAAGTTTTCGATTCGTCTTACATCACTGGATAAACGCCAGGCGGCCTCCACCGACAGAGCGGGATCATAACCCTGAACTTTCATTCCCAGACTTAGTGCCATTTCAGCCACTAACGACCCAATCGCTCCAAGGCCTACTACACCCAATGTTTTTCCTGCAATCTCCGTACCTTTGAATCTTTTTTTCTCCGTCTCCATTAATTTTGCGAGGACCGAATATTCCTCAGAATTCTGTTGGGCTGATGCAAAATTAATTCCAGGTACAACACCCCGTGAAGCCAAAAGCATGCCGCAAAGTACAAGTTCTTTTACAGCGTTTGCATTAGCGCCTGGTGTATTAAAAACCACAATGCCTTTTTCAGTGCAGTCTTGAACAGGAACATTATTTGTTCCCGCACCTGCTCGCGCTATGGCGCGCAGTCGAGGTTCGTGCAGGTCATCAATTTCTAATTTATGGCTCCGAAGGAGATATGCACTGGCTTCTGTCTGGTGCGGGCTGATCATGAATTCGGATTCCGAAAAGCGATCAAGGCCCACTTGAGATATTTGATTGAAGGTCCGAATTTTATGCATTTGGGCATCCTTGCAGGATTGGCTGAGTTTGTTTAGATATTTTGCGGAATTTTTAGAACTGCGCGATCACATTTTTATGGTAACAGTTTCCGGCTTTGAGATTAAGTCTCGTAGTTCTATATTCTGACGATTAAAGGATGTACAGAGGAGGTAGGTTGGGTGGTAAGCTAAGGCATATCTACATTGGTAATTTGAGTTTCCGACAAGGAGTCGAAGAATGCATCAATTTGAACCTGGAAAACCAGCGTATCTAGGTGTCGGTGAAGTACCAGTAAGGCGGATTTTAGGTCTCAACCCTGGATTAATGACAGGCCCTGGAACGAACAGCTATTTAATTGGCACCAATCGATTGTGTATGGTGGACCCTGGACCCGCAGATGAGTCTCAGTATGAAAATTTCATGCGAGCAATCGGTCATGCAGAACTTGAAGCAATCGTAGTTACGCACACCCACGGTGATCATTCCCCGGGAGCTCGAAGGTTGGCTGAGGCAACAGGTGCAAAGTTGGTTGGTTTGGCAGCCCCAGTGGGTCCGGGACAAGATATCACTTTTGTTCCGGATAGGGACTATGCTAATCGTGAAGTTTTCGATTTTGGAGAGTACAGTTTAGAGCTCATTTCTACGCCGGGTCATGTTTCAAATCATGTGTGTTACTTACTCAGAGAGACGAAAATACTTTTTACTGGAGATCATATTTTGCAGGGGACGACTTCGGTAATTTTGCCCCCAGACGGGAGTATGAGGGATTACTTAAAATCGTTGAATCTCTTGCGCAGCGAATCTATACGTTATCTAGCTCCTGGGCATGGAGAGATAATGGATGAGCCCATAAAGGAAATTGATTCATTAATTGCGCATCGGTTGAAGCGTGAGGAAAAAATCTTTGAGCGACTTCGTTCTACAGGCCCGTGTAATTTAGAGAAGTTAGTTAGTGTTGCATATGATGATGTTGAAGCTTATTTGTTGCCATGGGCAAAAAAAACCTTGCTTGCACATTTAATAAAGCTCAAGTCTGAGGGCTTTGTTGAAGAGATAGGAAACGAATGGGAGGTAAAGGAGGGGGTTGTAAACCCCAATTTTTATTAGTATGTGGTGGATCTATATGATTCGTGCCGTTGATGGAGCTTTATATACTGGAGTTACTACTAATGTTTCTCGCCGATTTGAGGAGCATCGAGATCTTACACCGCAAAGTCGTGGATCCAAGTTCTTGAAGGGTCGGGGGCCGATTGAGTTAGTGCTGAGTGAAAAGATTGGAGATAAAATATTGGCTCACCAGCTAGAGTATCGGTTAAAACGTCTAAGTAAAGTGGCAAAGGAAGAGATCGTCACACGTCAATTTAATCGTAGCGATTTGTTATTCCGAGTTTCGCTATGAAAAAACATGCAGGTTTTAGCTGTTCTCCATCACGTGTTCTGCTAGGGGCACAATTTTAAAATTAAAAAAACCATACAATAGGGCAATAACGGGGCAAATCAGGTTGAAAAAGCACCAAGGTAAGTAGGCGAAGGTTGCGATGCCGAGTGTTCCGCTCATGTACGCTCCACAGGTATTCCAAGGAACGAGCGGAGACGTTATTGTAGCTGAGTCCTCTAAGGTTCGGGACAAGTTCTTAGGGTCTAATTTTCTGTTTTCGTATTCGAGCTTATACATTCGGCCCGGTAAGACAATAGATACATACTGATCTGATGTTATTATATTAGCGCCTATACACGTAAAAATTGTGGTGCTTATGAGGCTCCCATTGCTGTCGACAAACGATAACGCATACTTCACCAGACAGTTCAGCAATCCCGTGTGGTCCATAGCTGACCCAAAAACCATAGCACATAGAATCAACCACACGGTATTTAACATTGAACTCATTCCGCCGCCGCTCATTAAATCATCGAGAGTGTTGTTGCCGCTATTGAGTGTATGTCCATCAAAAAGAGTCAGCCAGACTCCTTTAATTGCTGCTATGGTGCTATTACCAAGCTCAGGAGACGAATTTAAAACAATCTCATGCTGAAAAATTAATGCAAGGGTTACCGCTGATGCTGCACCCGCGAATATCGTTGGAATCGGTGGAAAGCGTTTATTGGCCATTACTAAGAGAATCAAAACTGGGAGCAATAGAATCGGATTGATCATAAACGTATTCTGAATCGCGTCCATCGTTTGGATAAGATTGTCGTTACTGTCAGAAGTTTCAATATTGAGACCAATAAATAAATAAAGTAATACGGCCAAGATAAAGCTAGGCACTGCTGTCCAAACCATATGTCCAATATGACTGAACAAGTCTGTACCAGCTACGGCAGGGGCTAAATTAGTTGTTTCTGAGAGAGGGGACATTTTGTCTCCGAAGTAGGCGCCAGAAATAATTGCGCCAGCAGTTATTTCAACAGACAGATTCAAGCCTATAGCTGCGCCGATTAAGGCTATCCCGACAGTACCAGCAACAGTCCAAGAGCTTCCAATGCTCAGCGCAATCAGGCCGCAAATCACGCAAGTTGCGGCATAAAAAACCGAGGGATCTAAAATAAGTAGGCTATAATAGATCATCGTCGGTACAGTCCCTGACAAAATCCAAGTTCCTATTAAAACGCCGACGCTCAGAAGGATAAGAATCGGTTTAATGGAGATAGTTATACCCGAGACCATTGCGTCTTCAATTTGCTCCCAAGATTGCCCATTTTTCCAACCTATTGCAGCGGAGACTGCAGCCCCAAGACAAAGCGCTATTTGATTTGGACCATAACTTGCGTCCTCGCCAAAAAGATAAACTGAGAAAGCCAGTAAGGTGATTAGACTCAGCACAGGTAGCAATGCTTGGCCCACGGTTGGCTCTTTATTCTTCATTGTTTCCATAACTTTAATCGGACCTTTATCATGATTTTAGATAAGGGTGCTCAAATTCTTAAAGGAGCTTGAATCGAGAAATCATTGGCATCGGACAATAGAACGGCTTGGTATTTAATTATATATAGGGCTGAGTGTTAACTGGGCCTTATGCGATAAACTTAGGTATAATAAGTAAGTTACCAGAAATTCACACACATTGCCTCGCTTTGTTGGTAAAGATTCTATGGCTGTATCAGGGGAAAAATGATCGATATCAAAGATTACATTGAGAGTATTGGGAAGCAAGCTAGGGACACGTCGGTTGAAATAGGCAGAGTTTCTACTGTCAAGAAAAACCAGGCTCTCGAAAATATTGCTGAGTCGCTCAATCTGTCACGGACAGAGATCTTTGAAGCTAATAAGAAAGACATGAGCGAGAGCAGTCGAAAAGGACTTGATGCCGCGTTGCTTGACAGATTAGAACTTACACAACGTCGGTTCGATGAGATGTTGTTGGGGTTGCGACAGGTTGCCGCCTTGACTGATCCTATCGGTGAGATAAGTGATCTGAAGTATCAGCCCTCAGGTATTCAGGTTGGACGGATGCGGGTCCCTCTCGGTGTGGTGGCAATTATTTATGAGTCTCGACCAAACGTGACGGTTGAGGCAGCCAGCTTATGCATTAAGTCTGGAAACGCTGCAATATTACGTGGAGGATCAGAAGCGATTAATTCAAATCAGGCTATCGCTAAATCGATCGAGCAAGGGCTTTTAGCAAGTAATTTATCGGGGAAAACTATACAGGTGCTTGACCGAAGCGAGCGCGAGGCCGTTGGTCATTTAGTCGCGATGCCGGAATATGTGGATGTGGTCGTGCCTCGAGGTGGGAAAGGATTGATTGAAAGAATTCAGAGAGAGGCCCGTGTTCCTGTCATTAAGCATTTAGACGGAAATTGTCATGTTTATGTGGATAATAATGCTGATTTAGATAAAGCCTTCAACATTATTATAAATTCGAAGACCCAGAGATACGGAACTTGCAATACCTTGGAGTCTCTATTGGTTCATCGTTCGATTGCCGAGCAAGTTCTTCCCCGATTGGCGTTGAGTTTTGAATCTCTAGGTGTTGAGGTTAGGGGTTGTGAGGAAGCAATTCAGTTAATGCCGGGCTCAATTCTCGCCAACGCTAAAGACTGGTCTGAAGAATATTTGGCGCCAGTTTTGTCAGTCATGTTAGTGTCTGGGCTTGATCAGGCGATTGCACACATAAATGTTTATGGATCGCAACATACAGATTCGATCATTACAAATGACCTACAGAAAGCTCAAAAGTTTCTGCGCGAAGTAGATTCGAGCTCAGTGATGGTAAATACGTCGACTCGATTTGCGGATGGTTTTGAATACGGTTTAGGAGCTGAGATAGGAATTTCAACGGATAAGTTTCATGCACGAGGTCCTGTGGGTTTAGAGGGATTAACATCTCAAAAATATGTTGTGTTTGGAGATGGGCATATTCGTCAATGAAAAAACGCATAGGTGTCTTTGGAGGGATGTTTGACCCAGTGCACAATGGACACCTTGCGTTAGCTAATACAGCCTTAAAGCTAATGTGTCTGGATAAGCTAATTTTAGTACCTTGCAGACAGCCTAGTCATCGGGCGGCTTGTGTCGCAAGTGCGGAGCACAGACTAGCTATGACACGGTTGGCGTGCTCTGGAAATACGAAGATCCATGTTGAGTCGATAGAATTAGACAGGTTGGGAACTTCATACACGATAGATACGCTTTATCAAGTGAAGCTCTCTGAGCCGTCAGCACGTATCGTCCTAGTTTTAGGTGTTGATGCGTTCAATGGATTTTTGTTTTGGGAGGGTTGGGAAAAAATCCTGGAATTTTGTAACTTGTTTATTGTCTCGCGGCCTAATGTAGTCCTAGACCCCAGTGTTTTAGAATCGACAGGATTGGCGAATCGTTGTGTCTCAGATCTTGATGCGTTGTTTGCAGAGGACGCCGGCTCTTACTGTTATTGCGCTGATGTGAGTATGAATTATGCTTCAAGTGAGGTGCGCCAAAAACTCATCAAGTCAGAGAGTTTAGATCACGCAATGGATTTAACTGTGCTTGAGTACATCGATAAGCATAGTTTGTACACATTATAATTGAATAGAAAAACGTTAAGATTTTGTGCAAATAGAAATCAAACACACATTTTTTGAATGCTTTTGCAGTAGAGAGAGGTAATTGGATTTGAGCAGTAAAGACATTGTAAAAGTTGCACTAAAAGCTATTGAGGACATTAAGGGGCAAGGGGTTAGATGTATCAATGTTGATAAGCTTACGTCGATAACAGATTATATGGTGATGGCAACTGGAACGTCGAATACACACGTGAAATCTCTTGCCGACGCAGTTGTTAAAGAGGTGAAAGAGGCCGGGCTTCAGATTGTCGGTGTTGAAGGGAAATTGGGGTCCGACTGGGTTTTGGTAGACCTTGGCGATGTCGTTGTTCATCTTATGACAGCGTCAACCAGAGCCTTATATAACCTAGAGGATCTCTGGAGCTTCAATAAGAATGCCTTTGCTCAAAATGAACTTTCGCTTGAGGAATGAAAATCTGTCTTCTTTGCATTGGCAATAAGATGCCTGACTGGGTTGTTGCTGGAACTAATGAGTATCGAAGAAGGCTTCAAGCTGATGTAAAATTGTCGTTGTTAGAAATTCCTCTTGCCAAGCGCACCAAGGGAGTAACAATTAATACCTGCCTAGCTCAGGAGGGCGCTGCCATGATGGCGTCTTTGTCCAGAGAAGATTATGTGGTGAGCATGGAGGTTCATGGTAAACGGTTTGACACGCCGGCTCTGGCTGAGCGAATTAACTATTTTAAAAGTGATGGACGAAGTATTAAGTTTTTGATTGGAGGGCCAGATGGATTGGCTGTTGACTGCCAGTCCAGGGCAAACGAGAGCTGGTCTCTATCCAATTTGACTCTCCCTCATCCGATTGCCCGCATTTTATTGTTAGAGCAGCTGTACCGGGGATTTAGTATTCTCAAAGGGCACCCGTACCATCGAGTTTAGACCTCGCATAAAATCTCAGCTAACTACGGATTTTTGGTTTTTGGACGTTAACCTTGACGTGGATAGAGTTTCGTTTTTAAGCTGGTAGGTTGAACAGCTTCAAGAGACTTTTACTTCATTCTGGAACTTTTCTGTTAAATGGTAGTCTGAAGAATATGGCAGGAAAATGGCAGCTCAGAGACAGGGAAGCAGAGAGAGCTCTTTTTTCGAGTCGTCTCTTTGTTGCTTCTGTTGTTTGCTTGATTCTATTTATTGTGTTGCTGATCAATTTATTCAATCTGCAAGTAATCCAACACGAGTATTTTTCTTCGCGAGCGGACGGCAATAGGCTTCACTCCCAGTATGTCGCGCCATCGAGGGGTTTGATCTACGATTCATCGGGAGCTCTTCTGGCAGATAACCAACCGATATTTAATCTTACAGTTGTCCGTGAACAGGTCCCGGATCTTGACGCAGCGCTTACTTTAGTTGGTGAGTTGATCGATTTGAGTATGGAAGATCTGACAAATTTTAAAACACGATCCGAGAGGAATCGAGTGCCTTTTGCTTCAGTTCCGCTTCGTTACGTTCTGACTGAGGAGGAAAAAGCTCGTATTGCCGTAAATGGTCACCTGCTTTCTGGATTTAGTATTGAGTCTCAATTTGTACGCCATTACCCTTTTGGAAAATTAAATGCACACTCTCTTGGCTACGTCGCTGAAATTAACCAATCCGAATTGGACGATTTTGATGAGGCTCGACGCGAGAGCTATGGCGGCAGTAATCACATTGGTAAAACGGGTATAGAGAGAACGTATGAAGAATTACTGCATGGACAGGTCGGTTATGAGATTGTTGAAAAAAATAATCGAGGGCAAGTTATGCGACGCCTCGATCGAACAGACCCTGTTGCCGGAGCCGACTTAACTTTATTTTTACAAAACCAATTACAGGCTACAGCCAGTCGGGCATTGGGAGGAAAGCGGGGAGCGGTCGTTGCTATTGAACCATCCACGGGGGGAATTTTAGCAATGATCAGCGAGCCAGGTTTTGATCCTAACCTCTTCGTCACTGGCATAGGTAGGGCTGAATACGCACAATTAGTGACCGATGAGATCAATACTCCTTTATTTGATCGGTCAACCAACCCTTATCCACCAGCCTCGACCGTAAAACCTTTTATTGGTCTTGGTGGGCTGGCCCTCGGAGTTATCGATAAAGATTTTACGATCGATGACCCGGGTTATTTTCATTTGCCAGGAGTTAGCTATAGGTGGAATGACTACACAATGCGAACTGCAATAGGCGGCGGTCACGGTTTAACTGATCTGAGAAAAGCAATTTATCAATCTTGTGACACTTTTTTTTATGACTTGGGCAACCGAATGGGCATTGAGAAAATACATGATTTTATGTCGCTTTTTGGGTTTGGTCGAAGTCTTGCTCTGGATATTCCGTATGCTAGAACTGGGGTATTACCATCGAGAGATTGGAAAAGCCAAGCGCGGAGCGAGCCTTGGTATCCTGGAGACACTATAAACTCATCCATTGGGCAAGGTTATATGTGGGCCACGCCATTACAGTTAGCAACAGCTACCGCAATTCTTGCAAACCGAGGTGGGGTTGTTGCACCCCGCATGCTGAAGGCAATTGATGGAGTTATTTACTCTCCTTCTACAGAAGAATCAGTTTCGCCTCTTAAAATCGGAGAAGATCATTTGAGCTATGTTGAAGATGCGATGACAATGGTTGTGCACCGACCGTTTTCAGATGTTTTTCGTGATTATGGTACAGCGTTCGAAGCAATAGCGATGACCGATCCAGAGATGGAGTATAAAATTGCTGGGAAGTCTGGTTCAGCTCAGGTCGTCGGTATTGCTCAGGAAATTCTTCAGAGCTCTGACATAGATACTTCTGATTTAAACAAGGATCATGCTCTGTTCATAGCGTATGGCCCTGCGCAACATCCCACTATAGATCCACAAATTGCTGTCGCTGTGTTTGTGGAAAATGGAGAGCACGGTAGCAGTGTCGCGGGACCAATAGCAAAGGCTGTCATAGATGAGTATCTGTTAGATATTCTGAGCATTGATTTTGCAAGCATTGATGATTCCTTGGCAGAAGAGCTGAGCCAGCGATAAGAGACTCATAATCAACTTGGGCCTGAAGCCTAGGCTTTTTTTAGCTCAATATGTAGGTGTTTAAGTGATCGCTAAAGATTTCGTTCGACAAGCGAAAGACCCTTTTGGGTACAGCTCGCAAAATGTAAATTGGTGGAACGCTTTGCATATAGATCCACCATTGCTGATCAGCGTTTTGTTATTGTGTGGCTTCGGTCTTTTCGTATTGTTTAGTGCTAGTGGAAACGACCTTGATACTGTCCGCCGTCAAGCTTTTACGATGTTTTTGGGTTTGGTCGTAATGTTTTCAGTGGCCCAGCTCCCAGCCTCTTCTTTTCGAAGATGGACGCCCTCAATATATTTTTTCGGTATTGGGTTGTTAATAGTTGTCTTGTTGATTGGGATTGAGACTAATGGAGCGAAGAGTTGGCTCGCTCTACCTGGATTACCGAGCTTTCAACCTTCGGAGTTGATGAAGTTTGTTGTGCCGATGAGCGTTGCTTGGCACCTTGGGAGCAGGCCCATTCCGCCAAAGTTTAGACATGTTTTTTGGTCTTGCGTAATCATCGCCGTACCGTCCCTACTTGTGGTTTTACAAAACGACATGGGGACAGCTCTGATGATAATAATGTCAGGAGTTTTTGTGATTCTCCTTGCTGGAGTAAAGTGGAAATTGGTTATTGCTTCAATTTTTGCGGTTATTCTCGCGTCTCCTGCTTGGTATCTATTTGTTGCTCTTCCTCATCAGAAGAACAGAATACTTACTTTTTTTGATCCATACAGAGATCCAACTGGGGCTGGGTATAACATTATTCAATCGCAGATAGCGATTGGGTCCGGCGGAGTTTATGGGAAAGGATATGGTAATGGGGCTCAGTCGCACCTGGACTTTATTCCCGAAAGCAACACAGATTTTATCATGGCGGTTTTGGCAGAGGAATTTGGCTTGCTTGGTGTCGCAGTGCTTATATTCTTGTACTTGTCTGTCCTTATTCGAGCTGGATACATATCTTTGAGAGCTCGAGATAGTTTCGGGCGCTTACTGGCGGGCAGTATCTCTTTAGTCTTTTTTCTGTATATATTCGTTAATATGGCGATGGTTTCAGGACTTCTCCCGGTTATCGGACTCCCTTTGCCTTTGGTCTCCCGAGGCGGAACTTCCGTGGTGACTCTATTTATTGGCTTTGGTCTTCTAATGTCAGTCCACACCCATAGTAAAACAGTCGTAATCTAACTTAGATACTAAACGTTTTAGTAAAACTGACGCTAATCTAAGGGAGCTCTGTATGAAAAGGCAGAGTCTATTTTTTTAATCTCGCAGGAGGCTAGGGGATTATGACGCGTGGCGCTGCGATTCAAACGACTTCTTGGTGGAAACGATTTTTCATCATAGCGCTGATGATATTTCTAGAGGCTTGTCGGTCCTCGGCCCCTATGGTGAACAAGTCATCGAGCCCGCAAAACAGCCCAAACTCAGGCCGCTACAGTATTGAGCAAGATAAAGCGCCTGGGCGCGCCGTTGATGTTTCTCGGATCGCTAATGTTATTCCAACTGTAATTGATCGGGGCTCTGCAGGAAATCCGCGATCGTATGAAATATTTGGAAAAACATATGAGGTAATGAAGTCAGAAGAGGGGTATGCGGAGACTGGAATTGCATCTTGGTACGGGGAAAAGTTCCATGGCCACAAAACTTCCAACGGTGAGATCTTCGATATGTATGCTTTTTCTGCGGCTCATAAATCGTTGCCTATTCCTAGTTTTTTGCAGGTAACGAATTTAGATAATGATCAGTCACTTGTGGTGCGGGTCAATGATCGGGGGCCATTTCATGGTGATCGCTTAATTGATTTGTCATATGCAGCGGCTTTGAAACTTGGCTATGCTGATAGGGGAACAGCTCGGGTCGCCTTAAGATCGATAGTTGTTGACGTTGCAGAGAGCGGCGATAGTAGTGTGCAACCCAAGCCCCCTTCCATCAGATCAAGCTCCTCGGACAAAAAGTTTTTGCAAGTTGGGGCCTTTGCAAGCAGGGAGTCGGCTCTGAAACATGCGGCGGAGGTCGCGAGAGTGACCTCGAGAAGCCCCTCGATTAGCGCTATTAAGACAGCTACTGGACAAGTCTTACATCGTGTTCGAATTGGGCCTTTGCTTAATAACTTCGAGGCAACAGAGGTTAGCGATAGAGTGGTTGCTGCTGATTTGGGAAGTCCTTATATGATTATTGAATGACCTTTATCTTTACCTTTACCTTATGACAGAAACTATCTGGTTTATGACATTATTTAGCCAACTTTTTGTTATAGGATTTTTGGTGAACCAATCAGTAAAACATAAAATATCACAAGACAAAGATGGATTCGGTATGAAAGTTTTTTATAAAAATCTCCCTCGCTCAGATTTCAAGTCAGCGCTCAGCAACAAACTTACAATAAATAGTTATTTAAAGTTATTTTCGTTAGTGACTTTGTTCGCATCCCAGTCTGGGTTTTCCGCGCCAGCGATCATTCCTCGTGCTCCAGAAATTAATGCGACTAGTTACATTCTTCTGGATGCAAAAACTGGGCGGGTGATTGTTGAGGAAAATGCTGACGAGGCGTTGCCGCCGGCGAGCCTGACCAAAATTATGACATCTTATATCGCAATTGAAGAGATTATGAACGACCGTTTGCGGTTGGACGATCCGGTTCATATAAGTGAAAAGGCCTGGCGGATGGAGGGTTCTAAGACATTTGTAGGTGTTGATACGCAAGTTCAAGCAGAGGATTTGTTGAGGGGAATTATAATTCAATCTGGGAATGATGCGAGTGTGGCAATAGCTGAACACATAGCCGGTAGTGAGGAAGCTTTTGCCGACATGATGAACCAGTATGCAGAGGCTCTGGGTTTAGAACAATCCTTTTTTATGAACGCCAGTGGTCTGGATACCGAGCTTTACTACAATACGATGTCAGCACGCGATTTATCGATTTTAGCGAGAGAGACCATTAATCGTCATGCTGATTTCTATCCGATGTATGCTGAACGTGAATTTACCTATAATGGTATTACTCAACCAAACCGAAATACACTGTTGTTTAGAGATCGTAACGTAGATGGAATGAAAACAGGATGGACAGATGCTGCTGGATATTGCCTGGTTGCTTCCGCGGAACGTGACGGGATGAGGTTGATATCAGTAGTCATGGGTACTGCTAGCGAGCAGGCTCGAGCAGTTGAGACGCAAAAGCTTTTTACGTACGGGTTTCGTTATTTTCAAACTTACAAACTTTACGATTCAGCGCAAGTTCTGACCAACTTGCCTGTCTCATACGGTGAAAAAAATGCTGTTGATTTGGGTATCGAAGAAGAGGCATACATTACTATTCCGCGCGGGCAGAGTGAAAACTTAGACGCATCGATTGAGATAAGTGAGACAATTGAAGCGCCACTGAGTTATGGAGAAGTGATGGGTGTCGTAAATGTAAGATTAAATGACGATTTGTTATATGCTGCAGAAGTGGTGGCTATGGAAGATGTGCCTCGAGGAAACCTTCTAAAGAGATTTATCGATTGGATAACTCTGTTATTCTCCGGTTTTTTTCAGAGTAATTGATGAGTAAAGATGTAAACGACGAAAAAGAAAATCGCGAGTCAGGGCAGGTTCCTAAAATTGAGTTTCCGTGTCTTTATCCAATTAAAGTGATCGGGGTAAGTGTGCCTGGCTTTCACGAGTCTGTTTTAAAGGCAGTGGAGAGGCATACAGGGGGCATTAGTGACGAGCTGGTCAAGTCAAAGCCGAGTAAGAATGAAAATTACGTCTCGATACAGATCACTATTGCTGCCGTGAGTGTGGTTCAGCTGGAATCTATTTTTATAGACTTAAAAAAAATTGAGCAAGTGAAGATGGTGCTTTGAAGTGCTGTTTAATCAATATCCTTGGTTTCAAGCAAAACCTCATATAAGAGCGAAAAATATTCCACCATTAAAATTACGCGAGTTGGGATTACAAGACTATAAGCCTATTTGGGATGCTATGCGTTACTTGGTGGAAAACGCCGATGATGGGCGCTCAGACGAGGTTTGGTTGCTGAGTCACAAACCTGTCTATACTTTAGGCCAAGCCGCTGATTTGTCACATGTGATCGATCCACGTGAAATTCCCGTCATCAAAATTGATAGGGGGGGGCAAGTCACCTATCACGGTCCTGGCCAGATTGTGGGATATCTATTGATAAACGTAAGACGTCGCTGTTTTGGGGTAAGAGAAATTGTTAGTTTGATAGAGGTGGTTTTGATTGAGACGTTGAAAGAATTTGGTATCTGCGCAGCTACCAAAAAGAATGCTCCCGGAGTTTATGTCAATGATGCTAAGATAGGGTCTTTGGGCCTTCGTGTCAGAAATGGTTGGTGTTATCACGGGTTATCTTTAAACGTGAACATGAATACCGAACCGTTTTTAAGGATAAATCCTTGTGGGTTCGAGGGTCTTGAGGTTACGCAGGTTTGTGATTTGGTGGCGGAGCGAGAGAATCTATTCCGCCAAGTTCAAGAAGTTTTATCTCAAAAGTTACTGAGAGCCTTGGGATATGAATCCAAAATAAGCAGGAAGTAAGCGAGGTATGAAAACTGAGTGTGATTTTCGTGGTAAATCTTTTGTTTTAATAGACAGGGTCGGTGATGACAGAAAGAGTTAGAAGAAACGTTCTCGTGGCAGGAGAGAAGCTTAGAGGTGCTGACAAGGTTCGCCGCATTCCCGTAAAAGTCATTCCTTCCGTTGAGCTGCCCACTAAGCCACCTTGGATAAGAGTAAAAATACCAACGTCTGCGAAAATAAATCACATTAAGAAGACGCTTCGGACTTATAAGCTGGCATCAGTCTGCGAAGAGGCCTCGTGTCCTAACTTGGGAGAGTGTTTTAGTAACGGTACTGCTACGTTTATGATAATGGGCGAAATCTGTACTCGACGTTGTCCTTTTTGTGATGTCGGGCATGGTAAACCCAATGAGTTAGACTCGAATGAGCCTCGTGAACTTGCTCGAGCAATCAAGGAAATGGGTTTGACGTATGTCGTAATAACATCAGTCGATCGTGATGATTTAAAAGACAGCGGTGCAGCACACTTTGCAGCATGCATAAAAGAAACCCGTAAATATAATCCGGATATCAAAGTCGAGGTGCTTGTTCCTGATTTCCGAGGCCGAATGCGAATAGCCTTGGAGATACTTAAGCAAACTCCGCCCGATGTTTTTAATCATAATCTTGAGACAGTACCGAGACTTTATAAAAAAGCACGGCCTGGTGCCGATTACCAATGGTCCTTAGATCTATTGGAAAAATATAAAGCGCTGAGGCCAGAGGTTATAACTAAGTCGGGAATTATGTTGGGTTTAGGAGAGACATTTGAGGAAGTGAAAGAAGTTTTGACCGATTTGAGGACTCATTCTGTTGACATGATCACGCTGGGTCAATACTTGCAGCCAAGTAAAGATCATTTAAAAGTGGAAAGATTTGTTCATCCCAGTGAATTTGAGAAGCTACGTCGTTACGGTGAGGATTTAGGATTTTCTCATGTCGCTAGCGGGCCCTTAGTCAGATCTTCGTATCATGCCGACAAACAAGCTCAGGGGAAACAAGGGCTTTTTGGTTAGTTTCCGATTAGATGGATATCTTAGTAAAATATTCCTGCAATGAAATCTCCTATAAGTAAATCTCTCGCTCTAGCTTTGATTCCATTGTTATTAACTGTGATGTCGGGGTTTACTTTCTGGCTGATTTTTTTTAATCAAGAAAGTTTTGGTAGCCTGGAGCTTGAGCTAAGAGTGACCATTTTTGGTTTGGGTTTATTTTCTTTATTTTTTGGTTTAGCAAAATTTGCATATAATAAACATAGCATCCGCATATTTTTATTAAGTTTTTCCTCGTCTCTAATTGTCTTATTTTTTGTATTCTTCGTTTTCTTCTCTTATCGTGATGGCGGAGGTCTTTCTGCGAGAGAAATAAGTAGCCAGCTTGTCACCGACTCGTCTAGTAATGGGTATGTGGAGGTAGGATTCGGGTACCCTATTTACACCTTGCGGTTAAGAATAAAAAATGATGATCTTTTTACAAGAAATATTGAAGTTTTTTTCAGAGTGTTTGATCAAAACGGAGAGGAGTATTTATATCGCGCCGTAAGGGACGATTTACAAAATAGCTCGCTCAGCGTTGAGTCAGCCGTTCGAGTAATTCTAAGCGAAAAATCTAATTTTTTGTTCAATCCGATTTCGATTGCTCCTCTCAGGGAAATAGAAGGAGATGTGGCTTTTGTAATCAGTAATGTTGATAACGGAGCTGATTTCACGCAGCAGTTTTCAGTTTCTCAGTCTAATGTGATTGAACTAAGGGATGAAATTTCTCAAGAATTAATTCAAAAATTTACCGTAAACATAAAATAGCCACAGGTTGGGTTCGGATGCACAATTTGAAGGAAGTTAATTAGTTTCAAAGATTAGTCTCCCTTGACCAAAAGATATGAGGACTAAAGGGAGTGCTGCTGATATTGTTACTGTAACGTAAAGTGCCCCGCTAATCTCTAGGAAAAAACTCAAAAATAGGAGACTAACGAGACGGAAGGACTCAACATAAGGTGTTATTGGTTTAGCCTCAAGACTAATACCATGTGTGTATAGACTAAAAGCTAAAAAGCCTATGAAAAGAAGTGTCTGGATATAGTCAAACTCAGAAACAATTGATGGTGCTAATAGCGATAGCGTTACGGTTATAAAAAATTGCGACAAAATGTATGATTTTGTGGATAGCTTGAGCTCTGGATTAAATTTATTGTTTAAATCGCTTTGAATTGTCTGACCTGCGTTTTTGTTTCCACTTGGATTCCAGCCGGGTTTTTTGAACGCGAATTTTATCTTATCCATCGGGTTTCGCGTGTTCTTTATGTCTGCAACGAGGTTCCAATATACATGTATATTAGCCCATAAGGGGTTCCAGCTATTGAGTGGCTTTCGTAGTCCGAATATAGGAATTTCCTCGATCAGTTCATTTTGGTAAGTGCCAAAAAAGCGGTCCCAGATAATAAAAACGCCGCCGTAATTTTTATCGACGTAGTCGTCATTTCGCGCATGATGGACGCGATGGTTTGAGGGTGTAACCATGATCCATTCGAGAGGGCCCAATGTGGGCACATGCTGGGTATGGACCCAAAACTGGTAAATAAGATTCATGCTAACAACTGTAAAAATTATTTCTGCAGGGAATCCAAGAAAAAAGAATGGGAGATAAAAGAGAAACCCATGAAAGTCGATACTTGTCTGACGAAGCGCTGTTCCTAAATTATAGTCTTCGCTTTGGTGATGAGAGACGTGAGAGCCCCAGAAGAGTGCTATTTCATGCCCCAGTCGATGCTTCCAATAATAGGCAAAGTCATAGCCAACAAAGCAGGTTATCCAGGTCCAGGTCGATCGAACCGGCAGTTGCTCTAGTTGATAATTTGTGACGATAAAATCGTATATTAAGGAGGAAAAACCAATGACAGCAAAGCCTCGAAGCGTGCTAAGCGTTCCCATCGACAGACTGTTAATAGTATCGTTCACTCGATACGTATTGCGCCCGACTACGAGACCATAAATGAACTCAAATAAGATGAGAATTAGGAAAAAGGGAACGGCGATTGCAATTAAGTCCATCTTTATACCTGCGGAATATCATTGTTATTGAGTTTTTGTAAGTTAAGCCCATTATATTCTGCTATTGCGAGGCCTGACGCTACACTTGTAAATGGATCATGCTCGATAACTTTATCTCCAAATCGTTCTGTTAGCTTATTCTTAACTGCAGGAATCAGCGATGACCCTCCCGTCCGTATTACTATGTCGATATCTTCAGCTTTTATTTTAGCGTTTGCTAACAGGTAATCAATAGCATGCTCAAATTGCATTAAAAGGGGTTTTATTATCTCTTCAAAATGGGTTCGTTCTACAGTTATTTCGACATCGATTTCCGGCACATCTAAGATGGCTGTGGTTTCGTTTGAAAGGCGAGCTTTTAGAATTTTTATTGCTTGAAAAATTGTGTAACTATTATTGCCTTTTATCAGGTCGTAGAGACGTCTAAATTTTTCTGAAGCTTCATCGTCGACTTGGATACGTTGCATTAACGGTGCAGTGAATTTATTTTGATTAAGCATGTAACTGACAGTCCAATTTAAAAGTAAGTCTTCATACTCCTCGAAGGGAAACAAAGTGTCTATCTCGCGGTAGGCTCCTTCCCTTCGCCACCTTTCACCTTTTCCCAGTAACGGGAAAAGAAGTTCTTTGAATAGTAATTGGTCTATATGATCGCCACCAACCCCGATCCCATGAGTGGCGACAACTTCGAAGCCATGTGAGGTTTGTTGAATAATGCAAAAATCAAGCGTTCCGCCGCCAAAGTCAACGGTAAGCAGTATTTTTGATGTGGTTCCAGGATTTGCATGTAAGTAACTTAAGGTTGCTGCTATTGGCTCTGGGCAATATGATTTTTCGACAAACCCAGCGTATTCATACGATTCAGACAGTAGCGTCAGTGCTGAGTCATTGTTACTTGTCGTATTCCCCTCGAAGTTTACGGGATGTCCGATGCATGCGTGATCAGCAACGGCGTTGATGTTGGTTTTTTGAAGATTTTTTTTAATTGTTGCTTGAATTCGAAGTAACAGCGGTGTGATTAGAGCCACAAGCCGAAAAGGTTTATCGAAAACCATTATTCGTTGCTTTTCGGCATTGCTCAATAATCTTTTAATCCCTCTAAACAAACGTCCCTGTTGACCATTATCAATAAGTGACTGACCATAAATATGTTGACTAGGAGCTTCCTCTGGTAATCCTTTATCACCAAGTTGCCCCGTGGTTGTCCTACCTACTCCTAAAAGTTCTGCACTCAGTTCAACGGTGCGTCCGGTGTTGACCTCGACGTAAGTGTTAATCGCGTTTTGGCCAGTACAAATCTTATACTCGGAATCAATATAGGTTGCGCTTGGCATTATCGTGGATGTTTTTTCTAATTTGATAACAGACACAATGACGCCATCGTAAATAGCGGCGGCGCTGTTGGATGTTCCGTAGTCAATGCCTATTCCTACCGCGCGAGCTTTATGAGTCACAATCTATCCTTATCTATCAGAATAGTTTACCACAACTTTTCTGAGCATACTGAGCTTCCCTGAGCAGCATACAGCTGTCTTATTTAGAATCTCTCTTGAATGTTATTTTGGTGCTTCGATAACAATTAATCCTCTTTGATTGATTAACTTGCTTAACTACAATATCCTTCGCAAACTTGACGGTTACTCATATGTTTCAACTCTTTACTTGTTTATCCATAGTCAGGTCATTAACTTACTAGAACCGGCATATTTATTGAACAGCAAAACTATGAATACAGAAATAATTCAAATAAGAGCCTTCTGCAGACAATTTTATTGGACAGTATTTCTTATTCTCTCTTGTGTTTTAGGAGGTAATGCAACGGCAGGAACCATAGTTCGAATCGCCACCAGTGTGGGTGATTACTCCATCGAGCTGTTTGATCAAGAAGCGCCTATAACGGTTAAGAACTTCCTGAATTATGTACGCAATGGAGATTATAACCGCACTTATCTGCACAGAGTTGTTGATGACTTTGTTGTTCAAGGTGGAGGTTATCGTTTTGAGCTGTTTGTCGGTCCGATTGATGTAGCGTCTAACGAACCGATAAAAAATGAGTTTGGAGCATCAAATATAGCAGGGACTGTGGCTATGGCAAAGTTTGATGGTAATCCAGACAGCGCGACTAGTCAGTGGTTTGTAAATGTGGCAGATAATAGTGGGAATTTAGATACAAATAATGGTGGTTTTACTGTTTTTGGTACGGTGCTTGGTGATGGTCTTCAAGTGCTTAAAGCAATTGACGGGCTACCGTTCGTTAACCTCGGAGACAAAGCGCCCAGCGCTTCCTTTCGCACAGAAAATTATGAAAATCCGCTAGACTTTGTCTATATAAACACGGTGATCACAGAACGATTTAGCTCTGCTCCCCATGTTTTTGAAAGTGCGACCGGTATTCTTATAACTTCTGTGAACGTCGACTCGGGTTTAGAGGCAGTCAGTTTGCAGTTAAAGTCCGTGCCCGCGGCTGAAGGATTGGTGCTTCAGGTCGATCTGGCAAGCTCAATACCGCGGAATTTGTTTGAGGGAATAGCCACATTTAGCAGCATTGATAATAAACTTCGAATCCCATCCCTCGAGGTCAATCTAGATGGATCAGTTTCAGTGTTAAAAGATGTGGTTTTCAGCCTTCACAATGCTGCGAAGTCGCAATTTATCCTTGAAACATACGTTACGCAATAGTTAAATGATTGTCAGTAAAGAGGTTTGTCTATGACTAATTCTCGTGGCGAATTTTCCTCCCGATTTGGGTTTCTTATGGCAGCATCAGGATCGGCTGTGGGTCTCGGGAATATTTGGGGATTTCCGACTAACGCAGCGAGTAACGGTGGAGCCGCTTTTCTTTTCACCTATTTGTTATTGGCATTGGTTCTAGCCTACCCAGCGTTGATGGCAGAATTAATAATTGGAA
>MDTG01028549.1_pt1 | contig 31716 bp, 26 predicted proteins | sample 811421 | NCBI WGS metagenome assembly MDTG01 (sample SAMN05326645, study PRJNA326480) | marine metagenome | isolation source: seawater | place: Pacific Ocean: South East | collected 2011
CTCGCCCTCGCCCTCGCCCTCGCCCTCGCCCTCGCCCTCGCCCTCGCCCTCGCCTTCGCCCTCGCCCTCGCCCTCGCCCTCGCCCTCGCCCTCGCCCTCGCCCTCGCCTTCGCCGCCTTCGTCCGCGCCGCCAGCTCCACCGATCTGGGTCAGGTCGTCGTCGCCGAGCGGGCGGTCCTCGCCCTCGTCGTCACCCTGGTCGTCGTCCTCGTCCTCGTCTTCCTCCTCCTCGGGCGCCTTGGCGCCCAGGCGGATCGAGACCCGCCCCGGAACGAAGCTCAAGCGGGCGCGCGCTCGGCCCAGGATGCGCCACGTGCTCTTGCTCTTGGCCCAGGCCTCGACCTCCCGGTCCTCCAGGTAGACCGGGACCAGGACCTTCTGGGTCCCGGCCGAGCTGAAGCTCAGCCCGCGGGTGCTGCCGCGGCCGACCGAGGCCACGTTGACCGAGACCTGCGCGGGGTCGAGGGCGCGGTCGGGGGCGAAGGTCAGCTCGACGAGCGCGTTGCTCGCGAAGGAGTCGGCGTAGGTCTCGAGCAGCGCGTGCTGGGTCGGGTCGAGCAGCCAGGTCGCGAACAGGATGTCGCGCGGGAGGCGGCGCCAGTCGATCACGCGCTCGTAGCTGCTCGAGTCCTCGAGCAGGTCGAGGTAGTCCCGCAGCAGGGGCGGGGTCATGGGGCGGAGCACGGCCTCGATGTCGCGGTCGAAGCGCGGCCGCTTGGCCGCCACCAGGCGCTGGTAGTCGTTCACGTAGCGCTGCAGCTCGCCGATCCGCGCCTTGGGCGTCTTGCGCACGGTCGTGATCCAGCGCGCGACCTCGGCGATCCGCCCCAGGGGACCGTGGAGGGGATACCACTGCTTGCCCAGCAGGACCGCGTAGGTGTTGGCGTCGACCGTATAGGCGAAGAAGCGGCCCGGCACCCCGGGCGGGACCTTGGCCTCGCGCAGCTCCTCGGGGGGCGGCAGCCCGCCGGGGTAGTTCTCGAGCGCGAGGTCTACGGTGTCGACCAGGGAGCGCGTCATGGCCATTTGGCGGGCGTTCTTGTCCAGCACCGCCTGCGCGCTCTTGAGCCCCTTCTTGGCCGCCGCGATCGCCTCCTTGAAGAACTCGATCATCCAGCCGGCGGGGCCGGGGACCTTGTCCCCGAAGGTGTTGAGGATGTTCTCGATCGCGTCCAGGCCCGAGTAGGCGGTGCGCGCGTTGGGGTTGAAGAGCTCCTCGACCTGGCCGAGCACCTCCTGGTACTTGCCCACGCTGTTGAGGTAGCGGCCGCGGATCTTCTTGCCCGCGTTGAGGGCGCGCCCCAGGGCCCCCTTCCCGGCGAGGATCCCCTGGATCCGTTGACCGACCCCCGAGCGGCGCCACTTGTCGAGCACGCGCCCGTTGAAGCGCTGGGCCACGTCGGCCAGCCCGTGCAGCGCGCTCTCGAGCGTGCGGTGCGCGCCGGGCGCCGTGCCGCGGTGCTTGTAGAGCAGGCGCCGGACCGAGTCGAGGTCCCCCAGCTTGCCCTCCCACTCGGGGTTGACCTCCTTGAGCGCCCACAGGACCTGGTCCATGTCGCGCCGCCCGCTGAGGGCGTCCTGGAGGGTCTCGAGCTGCTGGAACTTCTCCTGGACCGCCTTCAGCTTGCCCTGCGCCGCCTCCACGTTGTGGACCCAGGAGTTGACCGCCTGGACCGACTCCTGGGCCGCCGCCCTGAGCCGGGCCTGCAGCTCGTCGTCGTCGGGGTGCGCGCCCGATGAGCTCGCCAGGAGCAGGCACAGGACCAGCGCCAGTCTGCCGCCGCGCTTCATTGGGCCCTCGGCGCGTAGCGCTCGAGCAGGCGCCGCACGCTGGCTGGGAGCTTGGCCTCGGCGGCCAGCGCCAGGCGCAGCTCGTCGCCGGCCTGGATCTGGCCGTCCTCGAAGAGCGCGACCATCAAGTTCGTCCGCAGGGCGACGTGCTGGGGCTCGCGCTGCAGCCCGGCCCGGTAGACGCGGATCGCGGCGCCGAAGGCTCCGCGGCGCGCCAGGTGCAGGCCGTAGTCGCAGGCGACCTGCGGGTCGCTCTGCGAGAGGGTCAGCGCCTGCTGGAAGGCCTCGGCGGCGGTGGGCTTGTCGAGGCGGGCCCGGGCCCGACCCAGGAGGTGCTGCGCGGCCGCCAGCTCGGCGTCGGCGGCCACGGCCCGCTCGGCCAGGCGCTCGGCGCGCTCACGCGCGCTGCGGCGCGGCAGGGCCAGCAGCGCGCGCCCGACGCGGGTCAGGAGCTGCGGGTCCTGGCGGGCCTCGACGGCGAGGGCCGAGAGCACGCGCTCAGCTCGCTCCCAGCGCTTGGTGCGCCGCAGGCAGCGGGCGAGGGCCCACAGCAGCGCTTGGTCGCGAGGGGTCGCTCGGAGCGCCTCGACCAGGGGGGCGATCGCGGCCTGGTGCTTGCCGGCGCGTGCCAGGCGCAGGCCGCGCTGCCGGGGCTCCTCCTTGGGCTTGGGCAGCGGCTTCTTGGGCTGAACCTGGGGCTGGGGGGCAGCGGCCAAGGCGGCCAGACCGGCCTTGGCGCCCGGGTGCTCGGGCTCGAGCTCGAGCACCCGCTCGTAGGCGCGGCGGGCCTCGTCCTTGCGATCGCGCAGGCGCAGCGCGTCGCCGATCCGACAGATCGCCAAGGTCCGCGAGGGCTCGACCGAGAGGCAGGTCTGGAAGAGGCCCAGCGCCTCGCCGTAGCGCCGCTCCTGCCAGAGCGCCTCGCCGCGCAGCTCGAGGGTGCTCGCGTCTCGCCCGTAGCTCTGCTCGAGGGCGTCCAGGTCCGCCAGCGCCCCGGCCGGATCGCCCCAGGCCAAGCGCAGCCGCGCGCGCAGGTGGCGCGCGCGCAGGCTCTGCGCTTCCTTGGCCAGGATCGCGTCCAGGCGGGCCAGGGCCGCGCTGCGCTGCTCCTCGCTCGCGGCGGGCAGGGAGCCGAGGCCTCGCTCCAGGTCCACCAGCTCGCGAGCGACCCGATCGGGGGCGAGGGGGTCGGGCTGCACCGGTGGCGAGCAGCCCGTCAGGCAGGCCGAGACCACGAAGAGACATGCAGTCGCACCGCTGCGAACCACCGACCACCCTCCTGGACGGTCCCGTGCAAGCCAAACGCCGCGGCGCGCTCGGCCTCAACTGCTGCAGGCACGTCCGCTCGGCGTGAAGCAGCGGACCTTCGTGTCCCAGGAAGATGACACTTAGAATCGGGGCATGTTCAAGCGCAAGCGAGGCCAGGGAGAGCCCAAGATCGAGGTCCAGACCGAGCTCCCGCCCGAGGGCGGGACGCGGGCGAGGGCGGTCGTGGTCCGGCGCGTGAGCAGGAGCGCGTTCTGGCGCGCGATCACCGACTACGCCGGCTACCCCGAGTTCATGCCCAGCACCGTCGAGTGTCGGGTGCTCGAGACCGAGGCCGACGGCGCGCTGCGCGTGCTGCAGGCGATCAAGGTCGGGCCCAAGAAGCTCAGCTACACGATCCGGATCGTGCTCGACGAGGAGGCGGGCCGCGTCGACTGGACGCTGGTCGAGGGCAAGTTCAAGCGATTGGACGGGACCTGGATCCTCCGCGAGCTGGGCCCCGAGGAGCTCGAGATCACCTACGTCAACCACGTGGACGTGGGCTACGCGATCCCCGGCTGGGCCAGCAAGCAGCTGATCGGCGGGACGATGCCCCAGGTGGTCGAGCGCGCCGTGGAGCGCGCGCGCTCCTACTGACGCCTCAACGGGCCTGAAGCAGGTAGAGCCCGAACAGGGCCCAGGGGAGCGTCAGGGCGGCGGCTCGGCCGAGGAAGCTCGCCTTGCGGGTCTTGTGCCGCCAGAAGAGCATTCCACCCCACCCGCCAGCGACGCCGCCGCAGAGGACGAGCCCCAGCAGCCGCCGCTCCGGGATGCGGCGCCCCCCGACGCGGGCCTGGCGCTTGTCCCAGCCGTAGACGAGGAAGGTCACCAGGTTCAGGAGCGCCAGCGCGCCGAGGGCCAGCTGGAGCAGGGGGCCCGCCTCAGCCAGCGAACATGCCCTCTCGGTAGTCGGTGATGTAGCCCCGCACGGCCGAGGCCGCGACGGTCAGGGGCGACGCCAGGTAGAGCCGGCCCGGACCCGAGCGGCCCTTGTAGTTGCGGTTGATGGCCGAGACCGTCACCTGGTCGCCTTCGGTCGAGACGCCGGGCCCGCAGCCGATGCAGGCGCCGCAGCCGGGGGGAATGATCTTGACGCCCGTGCGCTCGAACACGTCGAGGTAGCCCTTGTCGCGCGCGTAGGTCTCGACGTCGGCGCTGCCGAACTGAATGAAGAAGTCGACCCCCTCGGCCACGCGCTGGCCCGCGTCGGCGGCCTCGCGCATCACCTGCGCGTAGAAGTCGAGGTCCTCCTCCTTGCCGGCCGTGCAGGAGCCGCCGTAGGCGATGTCGATCTTGACCTGGTCGAGCTTCTCGATGTACTCGCCGTTCTTGGGGTCGCTCGCGATCCCGCGGTCGGGGTCGCCGGGGTGCGCCACCATCGGCAGGATCTCGTCGAGCGCGATCGTGTGCACGCCGCCGGCGTAGGTCGCGCCCTCGTCGGGGGCCACGAACTTGGCGCGCAGGTCCTCGGCGCTGAGCTCGGGGCGCCGGGCGCGGATCCACTCGACGGTCTGCTCGTCGGCCTCCACGATCCCGGTCTTGGCGGTGCACTCGGTCGCCATGTTCGCCAGGGTCGCGCGCTCGTCCATGGACAGGCTCGCCAGGCCGGGGCCGCCGAACTCCATGCAGCGGTCGAGGGTCTCTTCGCGCTTGGCGTAGGTCATCAGGATGTAGAGCATCACGTCCTTGGCCGTGACGCCCGGGCGCAGCTCGCCGGTCAGCTCGAAGCGGATCGACTCGGGCACCACGATCGGGGCCACGCCCGACTGCACGAGCGAGGCGTACTCGGTCGTGCCCACCCCGTAGGCGTAGGCGTTGCTGCCGCCGCCCATGCAGGTGTGGCTGTCGGTGGCGAGGATGATCTCGCCCGGCTCGATGATCTTCTCGCGCGCGACCTGGTGGCAGATCCCCGGCGAGACGCCGTCGACGGCGTTGAAGCCGAGCACGCCGGTCTGCTCCTGGAAGGTGCGCTGCATCTGCCGCAGCACCTCGATCTTGGGCATGAAGCGAGCGAACTTCTCCACGTGGCTGGCGTAGATCAGGTGGTCCTCGAACACCGCGAACTTGTCGGGGTTCTGGACCGTGTAGCTCTCGCCGAACTGCTCGGAGAGGAAGGCGTGCACCTGGGCGGTCGTGAACTCGTGGCTGTAGCCGCCGTCGACGCTGACCAGCACCGCGTCGCCGGGCTTGACCGCCGGGGCGGCGCACTCGGCGAGCAGGTGGCGCTGAATGATCTTCTCGCACATGGTCATGGGCTGCGCCGGCGTCTCGGGCGCGGGGACCGAGACCTCCTTGGCCGTCAGCGCCTTGGTGAAGGCGAAGAGCCCGCCCTTGCGCACGATCTCCTGCGTGATCGGGTCGTAGCGCTCGGCGAACTCGCCGATCGAGATCTCCTCGCCGGCCTGGAGCCGCTTCAGCTGCTCGTGCGTGCCCATCAGCACGCCCTGGTTGATGTTGTTGCGCGCGTGGATCGGCGCGAAGGAGGCCGCGACCGCCAGGCGGATCCCCGAGTACTTCTCGGCCTGGACCGCCGTCTCGCGCGAGGAGCCGACGCCCTTCTGGTAGCCCGAGACGATCACCTCGAAGTCGCCGTCGTAGAGCTCTCCGGGCCCGATCAGGCGCTCGCCCTCAACGATCAGCCCTGCGTAGGCGTTCTTGGCGATCTCTTCGGGCTCCCAGTCGAAGCACACCCAGGCCGGCGTCATGACGTCGGTGTTGATGTCGTCGAGGAGGTCTTCGACGGCGAGGTCCTCCATGCGGAGGTTCAGCTCACCGCGAATCTGCTTCCGGATCAGGTCCGGGTCCTTGGTCAAGAAGAGGACCCGCTTGTTGGGATCGAGCTTGAACGAAGAGATCGGAGCCATAGCACCTCCTGAGACGACCGACCGCGCAGTTTAGCCGTCCTTCGGGCGCTGGCCACGGTTAGCATGCGCGCCGATGTGCGGTGTGGCTGGAGTCCTGAACCTGCGCGGAGAGCCCAGCGAGGCGGCGCCCGTGCGGCTGATGACCGCTCTGCTGGCGCACCGGGGCCCTGACGGCTCAGGGATCGCCGAGCTCGGGCCCCTGGTCCTCGGCCACCGCCGGCTGGCGATCTTCGACACCAGCGAGGCGGGCGCCCAGCCGATGCGCCTCGCCGAGGCCGGGCTGGTGATCTCCTACAACGGCGAGCTCTACAACCACCCCGAGCTGCGGCGCGAGCTCGAGGACGCGGGCGTCGAGTTCCGCACCAGCTGCGACACCGAGGTCCTCCTGCGCGGCTACGAGCGCTGGGGGAGCGACCTCCTGGCGCGCATGAACGGCATGTTCGCCTTCGCGCTCTGGGACGAGCGCCGCCAGACCCTGCTCCTCGCCCGGGACCGCTTCGGGATCAAGCCGCTCTACCTCTACGAGCACGAGGGCAAGCTCAGCTTCGCCAGCGAGCTGAAGGCGATCCTGGCCGTGGCGCCCTGCGCCCGACGCGTCAACGAGCGCGTGCTGGCCCGCTTCCTCCGCGACGGCGTGCAGGACGCGGGCGACGAGACCTTCCTGGCCGGCGTGCGGGCGCTGACGCCCGGGACCTGGCTCGAGGTCAGCCCCCAGAGCGGCGGCGAGCGCCGCCGCGAGGGGCGCTACTGGAGCCCGCCGGCCCCGGGGAGCCTGCGGCTGAGCGATCCCCGCGCCGCCTTGCGCGCGGCCCTCGAGCGCTCGGTCGAGCTCCGCCTCCGCAGCGACGTGCCCGTCGGCACCTGCCTCTCGGGGGGCCTCGACTCGAGCTCGATCGTGGCCCTGGCCGCGGGGCGCTCGCCCGAGCCCGTGCGGACCTTCACCGCCGTCCACGCCGACCCGGGCTACGACGAGCGCCGCTTCGCGCGCGCGGTCAACGAGCGCTTCGGCTGCCGCGGCGCCGAGGTCGAGCCGCGGATCGGGACCGACCTGGTCGGCCTGCTCGACCTGATCGGCTGGTACCACGACGAGCCCTGCGCGCGCCCGGGCCTGATCACGCAGTGGTTCGTGATGTCCCTCGCCGCCGGCGAGGTGACCGTGCTGCTCGACGGGCAAGGCGGCGACGAGCTGCTGCTGGGCTACGTGCACTACGTGCTGCCCTACCTGCGCTCCTTGCTCACGGACCTCCGCCGCGGCCGCGTCGGGTTGGGGCGCTTTTTGACCGACGCCGGGCACCTCCTCGGGCAGCCGACCACGACGCCGCACGGGCCAGCCCGCCTGGCGACCCACCTCGCGCGCGCCGTCCTCGAGCGGGCGCGCCCCCGCCGCCGGCGCGAGGACCTCGTGCCAGGGCTGGCGGCCCAGGCGCCGCCGCGCCTGAGCAGCCCCCCCGTCGTCGGGGGCCTGCCGATCGAGCGCCTGCTGGCGGATGAGGTGTTCTCGACCAGCCTGCCGGCGCTGCTGCACCACGAGGACCGGACCAGCATGGCCTTCTCGCTCGAGGCGCGGGTGCCCTTCCTCGACCACGAGCTGGTCGAGCTGGCGCTCGGGATCGACTACCGGGAGAAGGTCCGTCACGGCCAGCTCAAGGGGCTCCTGCGCGAGGCGATGCAGGACCTGCTCCCGGCCGAGGTCACCCGCCGCCGCGACAAGCTGGGCTACCCGACCCCGATCGGGCGCTGGCTGCGTGAGGCCGGCGAGGAGGCGCGCGACTTGCTGTTCAGCGGCTTCGCCGAGCGGGGTTACCTCCAGCCAGGCGTCCTCGAGCGAGCCTGGCGCGAGCTCGAGGCCGGCGTCGGCACGCCATGGCCCCTCTACCGCTGGCTCACGACCGAGCTCTGGCTGCGGCGCTTCGTCGACGCTCCCCCGGCGCCGCCCTCCGCGGTGGCGGGGCTGCCCGCGCCACCGACGGTCCCGGTCACGCCTTGGCCCCTGGTCGAGGGCGACGCCGCGACGGTGTGAGCCCTTGTTGCGGGCGGACCTCGCCTCGCGCACACTCGCGGGTGCAAGGACGAGAGGGAACAGACATGGCCAAAGCCAAGATCGCCGGACGCGCCCCCAAGGACATGGACCTCGACGAGGGGCGCAACTACGCCTGGTGCAGCTGCGGGCTCTCGGCCAATCAGCCGATGTGCGACGGCGCCCACGGCGGCTGTGGGCTGAAGCCCCTGGTGTTCAAGTGCGAGGAGGCGGGGACCAAGTGGCTCTGCACCTGCAAGCAGACCCGGACCCCGCCCTATTGCGACGGCACCCACAGCTCGCTCCCGGCCGACGTGACCGAGTTGGAGCCGCCGACGACCTAGAGAGACGAAGCGCTCGCGCGACGCAAGCGCAGGGCAGGTGAGCTCCAACTCGGAGGCGCCCACGACGGCGCGTCCGCGGTGGACGCCGGCTCGCCAATCTCTTTGGCACACAGCGACTTGGGGCTGGGGTCCTTCCTTCGCGTTGCATCGCGCGAGGAAGGCACGATGAAGCACCCCTGTCCCCTGCTGCTGACCCTGTTCGTCCTGGCCTGGACCGCCGGCCCCGCCGCCGCGGAGCCCTGGGAGCGCGTCTTGCGCGGGCGCCTGGACGGCGCGACGGTGCAGGCGCGCGTCGACCTGTTCCGGGGTGAGGCGACGGTCGAGGGGCCCGCCGGTCGCTATCACGGCTTCCTGCTCGGCCACCACGGCCGCACGATGCCGGTGTTCGCGCTGCGCGGACCTCGGGGGGAGCTGAAGTTCACCTTCGATCCGCGGAGCAGGTTCGTCAGCGGGCGCTTCTATCGGGGGGAGGTCGCCGTCGGCTCCTTCTACGAGCGACTCGACCGCCGGGCTCCCTCCGCGGCCCCCCTGCGGGGGAGCGTGCAGGAGCAGCTCGCCGAGCTCGACCGCCGGCGCGCGGCTCAACGGGCCGCGGTCGGCCAGCGCTTCCGCGCGCTGGGCCAGGAGCTGAGCGACGCCGTGGAGGACCTCGGGCGGGCGATGGCGGACGCCCGCGATGGACACGAGGAGCTCGCCGCGGCGGCGGACCAGGCGGTGGCCGATTACGCCGAGCGTCAGGTCAACGCGGCCGAGGCGACCTACGAGCCGCGGGTCGTCGACCCGCGTGAGCGCGCGCGCGGGGGCCTCAGCCGCAACCGCGTCCGCGCGCAGCGCCAGCTCGAGGCCGAGCTGGACCGGCTGCGCAAGCGCGCCAGCCCCAGCGAGCTGGAGGAGATCGAGGCCCTGCGCGAGCGTTGGCGAGGAGAGCTGCGCCAGGAGCTGGCCGCCTACCGCGAGGGCGACTTGACGCGGCTGGTGAAGCTGCTCAGCCCGCGCCAGAGTGAGCCGCTGGCTCAGCGCGCCAAGCGCGCCCCCTCGCAGGGGACGGTCGCCGCGCCCCAGCGGCAGGGCGCGGCGCAGCGGCTGCGGCCCAGCCAGGGGCGCTAGCGAGCCGCCTGGTCTGGAGGCGGACTGAGGGGCGGCCCCTGCGTGCGCGGGCGAGCAGCCTGCCGCGCCCGGGCGGCCGCCGCGGCGAAGCTCGAGCCGGGGGCATCGCGGAGGGCGGCGCGGAGGGCGGGAGTGAGCGGACGCGCGCCTGCGAGCCAGACGCGGATCCCGGTCAGCTTCGCCGGCTCGCCCTGCGGAAGGGGCGGGCCGTCCAGGACCAGCAGGGCGCGGGCCCCGCGGCGGGTCGCCGCGCGCAGCGGCTCGAGCAGGCGGTCCCAGGCCAGCTCACGGTCTGCGCAGGGGAGGGCCGCGCCAGAGCCCGGGCCGCTGACCCAGAGCACCAGCAGGTCGCCCGGGGCGAGCTCGTCGACCCGGCGCCAGAGGGCGCCCTGCAAGGCGTCGGCGCCGGCGGCGTCGCCCAGGAGCGACTCGACACCGGCCACGCGCTTCAGCTCGTTCGCGAGGGCGCGCGCCTCCTGCTGCCCCGCGCCGAGGCCGACCAGGACCGCCTGGGTGTGGCGCGGGCGCCGCAGCTCGCGCGCGCAGCCCCGCACGAAGCGGAGCAGTTCGATCAGGAGCTCACGGCGGGCGAAGGGCTCGACCTGCTCAAGCACGTTCTCGCCGTAGGTCGCCCAGGCCGTGGGCCAGTCGGCTGCGCCCAGGTTGCTCTTCTGGACGGGCCAGTGGGAGAAGAGGGTCCAGCCGCGCTGGAAGTCGGTCAACGCGAGGGTCTTGCTCCCGCGCAGCGTGGCCCGGCGCGCGGGGCGCTGCGGGTGGCGGAAGGTCGCCTCGAGCTCGTAGTCGACCAGGTAGTGCTCGTCGGGCGCGTTGTAGAAGCTGGCCAGGTGCGGGAGCAGGAAGCCCACCGGCGCGATCGCCGAGCCGGGGCCGCACTCGACCAGGCGCGCGCGGTAGCGGGTGACGCACAGCTCCAGGCGGGAGGCCTCCGGCGGCGTCGTCGCGTCCAGAGTGACGTCGAAGCCGCTCCCCTCGTGCAGCACCTGCTCGAGCTCGCGCGCGAAGGCGGAGGGCAGCTCCAGGGGCCAGAAGGTCCCGCCGCTGTCGACCGCCGCCCCCTCGGCGAGCGAGGGGCGCAGGAGGCGCGGCGGAGCGAGCGCGAGCGGACCCTCGACCGCGAGCCTGCCCTCGCCGAGCACGGCCTGAAGACGGCGGTCCTCGGCCAGGTCGGGCGGGCTGGCCGCCGCGCAGCCGCTCAGCAGCGCGAGCGCGAGCAGGAGGGGCGCCCTCACAGCACGACCCCCACCCCGAAGGTCAGGGTCCAGGCTTCGCCGGGGTCGACGCGGGTCGGGGCGAAGCCCTCCAGCCGGCGGCGCAGCGGGCGCTCGAGGTAGCGACCGTCGAGCACGCCCAGCGAGAGGTCCACGTCCACCGTCACCAGCCCGAAGAGCAGCAGCTGCCCGCCGATCTCGAAGTCGAGGTCGAGCCCGGCGCCGCCCTCGTGGTCCTCGCCGGCGAAGTGGCCGTAGAAGCGGAAGGAGAGGTCCTCTCCGCTGAGGGGCAGGCACGAGCCGCCGATCCGGAACACGAGGCTCGAGTGTCCGCCCGAGCGCTGCTTGAGCGCCAGGTTGCCGTGGTAGCGCAGCGCGTGACCGAAGGGGCCGATCAGCGCCAGGCCGGCCTCGAGCTCGGCCAGCTCGTCGCGGGCCCGCGCGCTGCTGGGGAAGCGCCCGATCCCGTAGGCGCTCAGGCCGGCGATCGCCCACTTGCCGACCACGAAGTTGGGGATCCGGGCCCCGACCTTGGCGGCGACGACCACGCGACCGACCCCGTCTCGATCGTCGCCGGGGAGGCGGCTGCCGCCCGCGACGCGAGCCCGATCGAGGTTCCAGGCGTAGGGCAGGCCGAAGGCCAGGTCCAGGCCGTGGACCGTCAAGCCGTGGAAGGCGGTCAGCTCGTGGCGCACCTCGCGCAGGCGGCGCGTCTCGCGGGAGCCGAGCAGATCGCGCTGGCGGAGGTCGGAGGCGTAGCGGAGCGTGAAGCGCGCGGAGTAGCCGCGGAGGCTCGGGCTCGGCTCGCCGAACAGGGGCGAGGGCAGCTCCCCGTCGACCATGCTCCCCGTCCCGAGCAGGCCGCTGCTCCCAGGCAGGTGGATCGCGAGCCCGGGCTCGCGGCGCTCCTCCTCTTCGGCCCAGGCGGGGCCGCCGGCCAGGGAGGCCAGCGCCAAGGTGGCGGCCAGGAGCAGGGTAGGGGCGGCGCTCATTGAGCGCCGCAAGCTACCAGAGCGGGGGGGCGTGGCACCTCGCGCCTGCGCTGCCCGCGCTAATCGAGCTCGCCCCTGAGGCGGAGCTCCATTTGGTGGCGCACGATCGCGCCCAGGAAGTCGAACTCCAGGTAGCGGCGCACGATCTCGGCCGCGTCGTCGACCTCGGCTCGCTCCTGGCCGAGCTTGATCTCGCCCTTGCCGCGCTTGAAGGAGAAGGCCAGCGTCTCGCCGTCGAGGAGGCCCTCGCGGACCGTCTTGCGGAGCAGCGGCAGGTCGTCGAGGCCGAGCAGGAAGATGTCGCGGGCGACCTTCTCGCGCGGCAGCAGGCTCGAGAGCGCGGTCAAGCGCAGCTCATGGGCGCCGCTGGCCAGGACCTGCGCCAGGGTCTCGCCGCGCTTGAGCCGCTTGCTCCCTTCGAGGCTGATCAGCTGCGCGCGCAGGACGAGCTTGCTGAGGAAGCTGCGGCCGATCCCGACCGAGCCGTCGGCGAGCTTGGCCCCGTAGCGGGAGATGTCGACCTGCTTCCCCTCGAGGTTGTTGACCGCCTTGAGCCCGATCACCTTGGCCAGGGTGCTCTCGGCGAAGGGGTCCTTGGCCGCCTTGACGCCCATGGTCTTGGTGAAGGCCACGGTCCGCGTCTTGCCGTCGTCGAGGATCACCTGCAGCGAGAGGAAGTCGGCCTGGACCAGCCCCTCCTCGACCACGACGTGGGCGTGGATCAGCGGCTCGAACTCCTCGTCCTCCTTGAACACCCGCAGGTGGATCCCCAGGGGCACCCAGTCGCCCGCCGTGGTCTTGCCGTAGCCGCTGACCAGCACGTCGGCGACCTGGGTCTCCTCGTCGTAGCTGTGGGTGTTTCGGATCACGATCTTGCGCGCGTGGGGGTCCCAGGTCGCGCGGCTGCGCCCGTCGTCGAGGGCGAGGTAGTTGCTCGCGTAGTCGCCCCGCTTGCCGAGCCCCGCCAGCTGGCTCTTGTAGGGGCCGTCGAAGAAGTAGACCCCGCGCTGGGTCCAGGTCTGCTTGGGCTGCTTGCGGAACTCCATGCTGCGCGGGGGCGGGTTCGCGGCGGCGAGCCCGCACAGGGCGAGCGTGATGGAGCAAGCCAGGGCGAGGGAGCGCGTCATGGCCCTCAACGATAGCGTCGGGCGGGGCCTGACACCACGGTCCTGCGAGGGCGTCCCCCCTGCGCTAGAAATAGAGGCGAGAGGTGTGCATGGCGGGCAAGAAGGACAAGGCGGGGCGCAACGACCCCTGCCCCTGCGGGAGCGGCAAGAAGGCCAAGCGCTGCTGTCTGGCGCCCGGCGCCGCGCCGCCGACGACCACGACCACGATGTCCGCCTCGATCCCCTTCCCCGGCGTCGGGGACCTGACCTGGCGGCCGCCCCTGCGGGATCAGCCCACGAGCGCGGACCTGGCGCCCGAGTGCCCCTCGCCCGACTACGTGCGCCACAGCGAGCACGTCCGGCGGGTGCTCGACCTCTGCGACGAGGAGCACGGGATGCAGCTGGGGGTCGACTGGCTGAGCCAGCTCCCGGGCGCCTTCGTCGAGGCCGACTACGCCAGCTACCACCTGGGGATCCTGGCCTACGAGGGGACCCTCCCCGATGGACGACGGATCCTCGACTGGGCGCTCGGCGAGCGGGGCGAAGCCTTCAGCCCGGAGGAGCGGGCCTGGCTCGAGGCCGAGCAGCAGAGCTGCACCTCGGTGTGGGAGGTGCTCGAGGTCGTCGAGGGCGAGCGCGTGCTGCTGCTCGATCGGCTGCGCGCCGAGAAGCGGACCGTGCACGAGACGGTCATGACCTACGGCTGCGAGGTGGGCTGGTTCGTGTGCGCGCGCGTGACCGAGCACGAGGGGCGCCACCTCTACTGCGGGCTGCACCCCCAGCCGCTCCAGGCGGAGGCCGAGGAGAGCCTGTTCCGCCGCCTGCGCGAGCGCTTCGGCGAGGGCGGGCTCGGCCCGGAGCTGCTCCGGCGCGAGGTCGTGGACCTGCTGCGGGTGTGGGAAGACACGTACCTGGAGCTGCGCGCCGCCGACGAGGAGGGCTCGGCTGCTCAGTGAGCCAGCTCTACGACTCGATCGGGCAGGGCTACCGGCGCTTCCGCCAGCCGGACCCGCGGATCGCGGCCCTGCTGGCCGAGGGGCTGGGTGACGCCGAGAGCGTGATCAACCTCGGCGCGGGCGCGGGCAGCTACGAGCCGAGCTCGCGGCGGGTGCTGGCCCTCGAGCTCTCGGCCACCATGATCGCGCAGCGGCCGCCGGACGCGGCGCCCGTGGTCCAGGCCCGGGTCGAGGCGATCCCCTGTGCTGACGGCGCCTTCGACGCGGCGCTAGGGGTGCTCACGCTCCACCACTGGAGCGATCAGGTCGCGGGGCTGCGCGAGGCGCGCCGGGTCTCGCGGCGCCAGGTGTTCTTGACCTGGGTCGGCTACCCGCAGCGCTTCTGGCTGGACGACTACTTCCCCGAGGTCCGCGCCGCCGACGAGCACCTCTTCCCCAGCCTCGAGCAGCTCGAGGCCGAGCTCGGCCCCCTGCGGGTGCGCGCGGTCCAGATCCCCTGGGACTGCCGGGACGGCTTCCTGTGCGCCTACTGGCGTCGGCCCGAGGCCTACCTCGACTCCGGCGTGCGCGGCGCGATCTCGACCCTGGCCCGCGTCCCCGACGACCCAGCCGCCGTCGAGCGCCTCCGCGCCGACCTCGCGAGCGGGCGCTGGCGGGAGCGACACGGCGAGCTGCTCGCGCGGGAGGAGATGGACTACGGCTACCGCGTCGTCGTCGCTGGCCCTTAGCCAACAAAGTTTGTCTGTGTCTGGCTTGTAGTAGACGGACATGTTCCCTTGTCAGCGGTGATGGGTCGCAGGATTGGGGTGCATGGCAAGGTCAGCGAAGCGCGGAAAGCAAGGCAAGCGGCTGGGCGAGTGGGTCTACTTGAGCAAGGACGCCTTCCTGGGCTGGCTCGAGCGGACGCGCACGACGCACGGGGCGCTCGCCCAGGAGCTCGGCGTCTCGGCCGGTCTGGTCTCCTCCTGGAAGGCGGGTCGCCGCTTCCCGAGCGAGGTCAACCAGCGCAAGCTGGCCGAGCTCGTCGAGGGGCCGGGCGCAGGCGCAGGCGCTGAGGAGAGCGCGGCCTTCGACGCGGAGCGCTTCCAAGCCTGGCGCGCCGAGCGCGGCCTGAGCCGCAAGGCGCTGGCCAAGGAGCTCGGCGTCAGCCCCGGCAGCATTTACCAGTGGGAGAGCGGCAAGAGCCAGCCTCGCTCCTCGACGCTGGCCAAGATGCGCGAGGTGATCCAAGCCAAGGGCCTGACCGCGCCCGCCTCGCGGCCCCAGCGCGCGACGAGCGGGGGCGCGACGAGCGGGGGCGGCGAGTCCGTGCGGGCCGCCGCGATCCGAGCGGCCGGAGCGACGCTGGCAGCCCTGATCTCTGCCCAGGGGCTCAGCGCCGAAGAGGCGGAGCGCCTCGCCCCGCGGCTGCGGGACGCCTTCCTCTCCTAGCCGAACCTAGGTCTGGGTCTAGCTCGCGGCCTCGTGGTAGGGGAGCGACTCCTCGCTCAGGACCGCCACGGGGGTGGGGCCGCTGATGGTCGACCCGGCGGCGACGTAAATGAAGTAGGTCTGCGGGAACCTGGTCACGACGCCCTCCGCGAAGAGGTCGACGTTGAAGTGCCCGGTGACCTCGACCGCTTCGGCCTCGAGGTCGAACGCGTCGGTGGAGGGGACCCGGAGGGTCATGACGCGCGCGTTGGGGTCGGCGCTGCCGGTGACGATCAAGTGGATGGGCACGATCGCGGTGGCCTCGGCGTCGCCGAGTTCGGGCGTCTCCTCGGTCTCCGGGTCGGGCCGCTTCCGCTCCTGCTTGGCGGCTGGCAAGCGGAAGCTCCCGCGCAACACCGCGCTGACCCCTGCCTTGGCGACGATCACCCGCTCGGCCGCGAGCGCCACCCCGGCCTCGGCCGGGACCTCGGGCGAGCCCTCGGCCTCACGGTAGTTGGGGATCGCCTCGGGCGGATCCGCCTCGAGCGCGTTGGCAGGGGCCGCCGCCGGGGGCGAGACCGGGGGTGGGTTGGGGATCGCGCCCTGCTCCTGAGCGGCGAGGAACTCGGCCACGGCGGGGGCGTCGTAGCCGCCCGCGCCCGAGGCGTTGAGCTCGATGGTCAGGACCTCCGAGAGGTGCTCGCGCACGACGGCCGCCACGACCTGGGTCCCGCCTTTCCAGGGCAGGTCGACCGCCTGGCGCAGGTCGAAGCCGAACATCTCGCGCGTGGTCATGCGCTCGAGCTCTGCGCGGCTCAGCTTGGGGACGTCCGCCCGCTTGGGACGGGAGCCCAGGCAAAGCGGGACTCCGCGGCGCAGCTTGTGGCTGCGCTGGTCGAGGCTAAAGACCGTCAGCGCATCGGGCATCCTCAGGACGCTGTCGGTGTAGCCGTCGCAGGCCCACCAGCCCGCGAGCGGACAGGTCTCGCGCTCGGCGAGTGAGACCTCGCGGGGTCCGTCGAGGATCACCCCCTTGAACTCGCTCTGGCGCAGCTCGAGGGTGATCTCAGGGCGGGTGCGCTCGGCGTCGGTCCAAAAGTCCGCGTCGTCGAGCTTCAAACGTCCGTTGCTCATGTGAGGTCTTCCATCTTGATCAGCTTGAGTACGCGCACACACTCGGGGCAGAACTTGCCGTTCTTGTGCTCCCCCTCCTCGCCATACATGATGCACTTGCACTCCGTACGGTCCTCGATTCGGGAAGGGGTCGTGAAGATCTCCTGGAAGTCCGGGTCGCCGAGGCCCGTCGCGCAGTGCGGTCCGAGGTGGCTCGCGAGCTGGTCGGCGTCGCCCTTGGGATACTTGCGGTCATGCTCCTTCGCGCCGCTCGGGAGCCCGTGGTCGGGGTAGCCGACCATCATGACCGAGTGCCCGATCTCGTGGGCGAGGTTGTCCAGGAAGATCTGATTGCGCTTGTCCTTGAACTTGTCGCTGAGGCTGTAGTTGACGGGCTGGGTGACGAAGTTGCCCTTGCTCGTCCCTCCTGCCTCCTCCATGTGGTACTCGTAGACCGCGACCTTGATCCAGCGCCCTTCTTGAGCCAGCTCGGCCACGGCCTCGTCCGGAATCGCGATCCGATAGGCCACCTCGTCGATCCCGAACTCGGTCTTGGTCTTGACCCACACGTTGCTCTGGGGAAGCAGCCACTGGTACTCGCTGTCCTTGCCGAACCAGGTCGGCTCTTGCACGGCGTGGTCGCCGTTGAGCCGGTGGGTCGGGAAGGGGAGCGTGGGCTTGACGTCGACCCACTTCCAGGGCCCGCTCCCGTCGTGCCAGGTGCCTTCGTGGGCGTCCGCGAACGCCTCGAACTTGTACTCCCGCTCCTTCTTGGACTCCCCCCACCACATGCAGTGGCAGGCGACGACCGAGAGGGAGAGCTTGGGCGCGATCGGCGAGGGCTCGAAGAGGGCGTTGTGGACCTCGTCGATGGTCTGCGCCTTGACGAGCAGGAAGTCCTTGTCCTCCAGCCAGGCATAGAAGCGACCACCCTCATAGAAGTGTTTGGCCAGCCCGCTGTGCGTGGTCTTGTCGAAGGTGACCTTCTTGTACCAGTCGATCTCGACGAAGCCGTCCTTGAAGGCGTCCTCCACCCGGTTCAGGGGCGGGGTCTCCATTCCGGTCGGGATCGAGAGCTGCACGTAGACCCGCCGCCAGGTCCGCAGCACCAGCTTGTGGTCCTGGCAGGCGTCGGTGCCGCCGACCTCGATGGTGAACAAGTCGCCGCCGCAGTGGCCAAGGTTCACTGAGAAGGAGCCCTCGCCCTTGCTGTTGAGCTTCTTGCTCCCCTTGGTGACCTTTCCGCTGCTGTTGAACCCAGTGATCCCCGAGGACATCAGCCCCGTGTTCTTGGCGTCGTCGTGCTGGGCGTTCTCGTCGCCCGCCGTGACCTTGATGTAGTAGGTCTGGTCCGCCCCGTCCTCGGCCGTGACGTCGATCTCGAGCACCCTCCCGTGCGTGTCCCCCGTGCCGGAGGGGAGGTTCACGTAGGCCTTGATCTCGTCATTGCCCGGGGCGGGCTTGACGATCTTGGGCTTGATCTTGGCCTTCTTGAGCTTGGCCTTGCGCGTGCGGCCCTCGATGTCGCTGCCCTCTTCCCAGGAGTCGACGACGTAGGGCTTGTCCCACTGGACGACGAGCGTCTCGGGGTGAGAGCCGAGGATCTTGAACTCGTGGAGCCCGTCCATCGCCCCCAGCATGAAGCGGCCCTCGACTCCCTGCATTTGGAAGTAGGCGTAGGGCAGCCCCATGCCGTCGAAGGCGCCGTCGTAGCCTTCCTCGTCCACCGCGCAGACCGTGATACTGCCGGCGCGCGCCGCGAAGCTCGGCGAGGGGGAGACCTTCTCGCCGCCGACCTCGATCTCGCAGGTCACCTCGTAGGTCAGCGGGAAGTTGCCGGTCTGTTTGGGCAACTTCTTCACGGACGTGCCCTTGTCGCCCGAGAGCGTGATCTCGTCCTTCAAGATCTCCTTGCCGTCGACCTTGTAGGAGATCTTGCACGGGTTCTTGCCGGCCCACTGGGTGTTGGCCAGGTTGACCACCAGATCAACCGGGTTGTCTTCCGTGCGGACTTCAGGGAGTGTCGGCATGAGCAGCTCCTTCAGGCGCTGAGGTGCTTGAGCGGGTGTTGGTGCGAACGCGCTGAGCGCGGAGTCGAAGCCGGATCGGCATCTCAGGCTTGCCTGTAGGCCGGCGCGGCGTCGTGCTCGGGTCGGGTCGAGTCCTGAGCGAGCCCGAAGGCCGGCGGGCCGTGGCTCTGGGCGGAGGTCTCGTCTTTGGCCATGCCGAAGCTCGGTGGCTCGTGGTTTCGCGCGGCGTCTGGATCGTCCTTCAGCCCGAAGGCCGGCGGGTCCTTGCTCGCGCTGTCGTCCTCGTCCTGGCCCATGCCGAAGGCCGGCGGCCCGGGCGGGACTTCGTCCTCGTCCACCCTGAGCCCGAAGGCTGGCGGGCCAAAGATCAGCTCCAGATCCTCGGGCAGCCCGAACACGGGGCCCTTCTTGCGCCGAGGCAGAACGAACTGGCGGGTGGCCTCGAACTCGACCGTCCACTCGGCCTTGGTGAAGCCGCACTTGGGGCAATTCTCGGTGTCGAGAATGAAGGGCACGTCGCAGTGGGACCAAGGCATGAAGCTGCTGAGCTTGCGAGAAGGGAGCGGAGATTGCCACCCCCTCAGGGGGGTGGGTCAGCGGATACGAAACGCCTGTCCGCGGGTTCCAGCTCCCTCTTCTTGACTTGACGCCAATGACTTGCGACAACTGGTCCAACCACTGGACCAGGAGCTTGCCTTGGCCTTCGAGCCCCTCCGACGCCTCAAGGCGCCCGAGCTGATCGCGGCCCGGATTCGCGACGCGATCCTGGGCGGGCGCTACCAGCCAGGCGACACGTTGCCCTCCGAGCGCTCGCTGGCCGAGCAGTTCGCGGTCAACCGCTCGACCCTGCGCGAGGCGCTCAAGCGCCTGGACGCGCAGGGGCTGCTCGAGACCCGTCACGGGGGGAAGACGCGGGTCCGCGACTTCCTTCAGAGCGCCGGGCTCTCGCTCCTGCCGCACCTGATCGCGCCCGAAGGCGAGGTCGACCTCGGCTTGCTCTCGGACCTGCTCGAGCTGCGGGTGGAGCTGCTGGCCTGGACGGCGGGGCTGGCGGCCAAGCGGCGCGAGCCCGAGGGCGTGGCCCGCCTCGAGGGGCTCCTCGGAGAGCTCGCCGCCGCCGAGGACGCGCGCGCGCGCCAGGAGCTCGACTGGGCCTTCTTCGCGGCCCTGGTCGAGCTGAGCGGCAACCGCGTGCTGGGCTTCCTGGTCCGGCCGATGCGCGCCGTCTACGACCACAACCTGGCGCTCTTCGAGCACCTCTACCACGAGTTCCCCCTCGACGATCACCGCGCCGCGGTGCTCGCGATCGCCGTCGGAGAGGGCGAGGCCGCGGCGGCCGCCCTGCGGCGCTACGGCCAGCGGGCCCTGGGGGAGGCGGCATGAGCGCGGCGCTGCTGGACACCTTCGTCGCGGACACCGCGCCCCGCGCTCAGGGCGCGCGCGCCGCGCGCGGCTGGGTCGAGAGCTGGTTCTGGCGGGCCAACGACCCGCGCGGCCCGCGGGCGCTGTGGCTGAAGGGGACCGTCCTGCGCCGGCCCGACGGGCCCGACCTGGCCGAGGTGTGGTTGATCCGCTTCGCCGCGGGGAGCGCGCAGCCCGTGCTCGCGGGCAAGCAGAGCTTCCCGCTCGAGGAAGCCCGCTTCGGCGAGGCCGAGGGGCTGGAGCTCGAGGTCGGGCCCTGCCGCTACGAGGCCCGCTCGAGCGGGGGCGCGCTGCGAGGCTCGCTGAGCGAGCCCGCGGCGAGCTGGGACCTGCGCTGGGAGCCGGTCGACTCGCCCCTCTCGCCGCCGCTCTGCCTCCTGCCGAGCCGCGGCCTGATCGAGGCCCGCCTGCCCAAGAACAAGCTGCTGACCCCGGCGCCCACCTGTCGGGTCAGCGGGCGGCTGCGCTTCGGCGACGAGGAGCTCGAGGTGCGCGACTGGCTCGGCTCCTTCGGCCACAACTGGGGGCCCGCGCACCCCTACGAGTACGCCTGGGGTCAGGTCGTGTTCGCCGACGCCGAGGGCCAGCCCACGGTCATGGCCGAGGGCTACTCGGGCCGGCTCAAGCTCGGCCCTTGGCGGACCTGGCTGCTCTCGGGCCTCGTCGTGCGCCGCGGCGAGCGGGAGTATCGCTTCGACCGGATCGTGGACCGCTGGAACCACCGGGTCGAGCTGAGCGACCTGCGCTGGAGCGCGCGCTTTCGCGGGCCCGCCGGCTCGGCCCGGATCACGCTCAGCGCGCGGCCCGACCAGGTGGTGTGCCTCGGCTACCACAACCCGGACGGCTCGCTGGCCCATTGCCTGAACTCCAAGCTGGCGCGGGCCGAGCTGGCGGTGAACCCGGTCAACGAGGACGCCTTCACCTGCGTGAGCGAGCACGGGGCCGCCCTCGAGCTGCTCTCACTCCGCCCCGACCCGCGCTACGAGGTGGTCTGAATGGGGGTCTCCTTCTTCGAGACGATGCAGGGCGAGCTGGTCGACGAGCGCGGCCAGCGCACCGCGATGGACTTCCGGGTCAAGGCCGAGGCCAGCGACCTGCTCGCCTTCCTCCGCGCCGGCGAGGCCCGCCTGAGCGGGGTGGTCGAGGCGGCTCCCTACGCCGAGCGCGCGCCGGTGCGCGGGCGGATCGTGGTGGACCCCTTCCGCGCGGGGCGGATGAGCTACGAGCTGAGCTTCCAGGACGAGCACGAGCGGGCGCTCCGCTTCGAGGGCACCAAGACGATCCGCTGGCTGCGCCAGCCGCTGCGCTCCTGGACCGAGCTCGAGGGCGAGCTGACCCGGGGCGGCGAGCGCCTCGCGCGCGGGACGCTGCGCTTCGACCTGCGCGAGCTGCCGGCCTTCCTCGCCTCCTGGAGCCTGCGGGCCGGCTTCGCGCGGGCGGACCTGGCCCAGGCCAGCCTGGAGGAGGGGGCGCCCGCCGACGTGGACCCGACCTGGGCCGCCCTGGCCGAGGCCGTGCTCGTCCCGGGCGAGCGAATCCCGGCGCCGGACGAGGCCACCTTGCGGGCGGGGCGGGACTTCGTGCGCCGCATGCCCGCGGGGCTGCAGCTGGGGCACAGCCTGGCGCTCAAGGGCCTCGACCTGGCCTCGCGCCTCCGCTACGGACGCTCCTTCGCGCGCCTGCCCCTCGCGCGGCGGCGCTCCCTGGCCGAGGGGCGCGAGCGCTTCGCGCCCCCGCCCGCGCTCCTCGAGGCGGCGGCGGCCCCGCTCAAGGCCGTCCACTTCGCGCGCCCGGACTACCTCGGCGCGGTGGGCGCTCCCAGCTACGAGCACGAGGTGCGCGAACCCGACCCGGCGTGGCTGGAGCAGGTCACGCCGGTCGAGGCGCTCGAGGTCGAGGCGCTCGAGGCCGAGGTGGTCGTGATCGGCACGGGCGCGGGCGGGGCCGCGATCGCGGCCAAGCTGGCCGAGGAGGGGCGCGCGGTCGCCCTGCTCGAGGCCGGTCGCTACCACCTGCGCCAGGACTTCTCGGGCGCGCCCCTGGAGCGGGCTCAGCGGCTCTGGGTCCAGCGGGGCTTGACCTTCGCCCTCGGCAACAGCTTGACCTCGATCCCGCTGGGCAAGCTGGTGGGCGGGACGACGGCGATCAACTCCGGGACCTGCTTCGCGGTCCCCGACGCGGTGCTGGGCGAGTGGCGCGCGGCGGGCTTCCCGAGCGACTTCGCGCCCGAGGCCTTCCGGCCCTGGGTCGAGCAGGTCGAGGCCGAGCTGGGGGTCACCCCCGGCGAGCGGCCCTACCTGGGGCGGGTGGCCGACCTGGTCGCGCGGGGGGCCGAGGCGCTCGGGCTGGAGCACGGGCCGCTGCCGCGCAACGCGCCAGGCTGCGACGGACAGGGGACCTGCATCTACGGCTGCCCGACCGACGCCAAGCGCTCGGCCAACGTGTCCTGGGTCCCGCGCGCGCTGAAGGCCGGCGCCGAGCTCTTCACGGGGCTGCGCGTCAGCCGGCTGCTCGAGCGGCGGGGCCGGGTCGCGGGCGTGTTCGCGAGCGGGACCGACCGCCACGGGCGCACGCGCCAGCTGACGGTGCGGGCCGAGGCCGTGGTCGTGGCCTGCGGCGCGATCGCCTCTCCGGTCCTGCTGGCCGACAACGGGATTCGGCTGCCTGCCCTCGGTCGCTACCTCTCGGTGCACCCCGGGCTGGGCATGTACGCCCGAGTCGACGAAATGGGCACGCCCTGGCGCGCGATCCCGCAGGGCTACGGGGTTCACGGCCACGACTTGACCGGCGTGCGCTTCGAGGGCTTCTACCTGCCTCCCCAGCAGAGCGGGCTGACGCTCCCGGCGATCGGTGACGAGCTGCGGCGTTGGCTGGACGACCCGGCCCGCGTCGATCAGTTCGGCTTCATGGTCCGCGACGAGAGCGACGGACGCGTGCTGCGAGGGCCGGGCGGGGGGACCCTGATCCGCAAGGACCTCTCCCCGCGGACCTTGAACCGCCTGCAGCGCGGGGCGGCCCTCCTGGCCGAGCTGCTCTTGGCGGGGGGAGCGCGCGAGGTCCACACCGCGATCCGGGGGGTGGGCGCCCTCAGCAGCCGAGCCGAGGCCCGCGCGCTGCACGCCCGCCGGCTGCGAGCCCGCGACTTCATGACCCTCGGCGCGCACCCGCTCGGGACCTGCCGGATGGGGGCGGACCCCGCGCGCTCGGTGGTCGACTTCGAGCACCGCGTCCACGGCACCGAGAACCTCTACGTCGTCGACGGCGCGAGCGTCCCCAGCTCCCTGGGCGTCAACCCGCAGGTCACGATCATGGCCATGGCGCTGCGCGCCGGCGCCCTGCTGGACGCTCGTCTCTGAGCCCACACGCGGATTTCACAGGGACAGTGGCGTCCCGCGGCTCCTCCATGAGACCTTGTCCCCTTCGCGCCGGGGACGGACAGAGGAGCAGCAGGGCATGGGAGCGCACCCTCCCCAGGCATGAGCGGATCGTCAGCCTCATCCGCCTGGGGGAGCCACGAGATCGGTCCCTACCAGGTGCTCGCGTCGCTCGGCTCGGCGCGCTGCGCGGAGGTGTTCCGCGTCCAGCGCGCGGGGCTGCTGCGTCCGCTGATGCTCGAGCTCTTCGCGCCCCTCGCCCCCGCGGCGCGCGCGAGCTTCCTCGAGCAGGCGCGGCGGGCGTCGCGACTGGAGCACCCGCATCTGGTCAGCTGCTTCGACCTCGGCGAAGACGCGCGCGGGCGGATCTACCTCGTCCGTGAGCTGGCCGAGACCAGCCTGGCCGAGCGCCTCCAGGCAGGGCCGCTGCCCCTCGAGCAGGCCCGGGAGCTCGTCTCCCAGCTGGCGGAGGCGGTCGCCTACGCGCGCGAGGAGGGGGTCGCGCCGGTCGGGCTGGATCCCCGCGACGTCGTCTACAGCCAGGGGCTGCCCAAGCTGGCCGACCTGGGCCTGGTCCACGCCCACCGCGGGCTGGGGCCGGCCCCTGACGCGCGCGCCGACGCCCGCGCGCTGGGGCTCCTCCTCTACCAGGCGCTGACGGGCGAGTCACCGGGGGTGGGCCTCGTGCTCCAGGCGCCATCGCGCCTGCGGTCCGGGATCCCGCAGGCCCTGGACGATCTCTGCCTGCGGGCCCTGGATCCGGAGCCCGGGAGAGTCCTGACCTCGGCGCGGGAGCTCTTCGTCGAGCTGGGCGCGCTGCGGCTGGACGGTGCGCGGGACGAGGGGGAAGAGGAAGAGGGCGAGGGGCTGGACCCGGTCCTGGTCGCGACCGTCGGCTTGACCGTCGTGGCGCTGGCGTTGCTGGCGATCAGCGTGGCGCTGATCCTCGTCAGCGGGGACGCGCCCGCTCCCACTCCCGCCCCAAGCGTGGCCAAGGGCTCGCCGCAGCCCGAGCCAAGCCAGAGCGCCAGCGCGCCCGACCTCGAGCCTGGGCCGAGTCCCGAGCCCTCACGAATCTCCAGCCCCGCTCGGAGCGAGGCGGAGGACGCCGCCCTGCAGGCGGCGGAGCGCGCGATCGCGCGCTGGGACCTGCGGGCCGCCGAAGAGGCGTTGCTGCGCGCCCCGCGCGGCGCCGCGCGGGACGTCCTCGAGAGCGAGCTGCTGCGGGCCCGCGCGACGCTCGAGGCGGCGGAGCGCAAGCTCGAGGGCGAGCTGAAGGCGATGCGCGCGGGCGAGGCCCTCGAGCAGGTCGGGCGGCTGCTCGTCGATCACCCAGGGGCCGCCCGCCTGCACCTGCTGCGCGCGCGGGCGCTCTCCTGGCACGGGCGCTTCGCGGCGGCGAAGGAGGCCATCGCCGAGGCGCAGCGCTTGGCGCCGGAGCGGCGGCTCAGGGAGCCCATGCGGGGGCTGGAGCAGCTCGTCCGCCAGACCCCGCCTGGGCTCTCCCCGCCGCCCTTCGAGCGCTGGCAGCCCTACCTCGGCGGGCTCTGGAGCCGCGAGGGCCCCGACCAGGTCCGCGGCTACCTGACCGGGCTGGGGGACTTCGGCCTGGCGGGCCTGCTGCACCGGGAGGCCGGCGCGCTCCTGCCGCCCTACCGAATCTCGGTCGAGCTGGAGCTCGACTGCAGCCGGCCCACGGCCTTCGCGGGGTTGCTCCTGGGCGTGCGCGACGCGTCGGAGTGCGCGCTGCTCTACGTGTTCCACCAGCCCGGCCTCTTCGATCGGCTCGAGCCCGGCAAGACCGCGGCCCAGCTGCGCCAGCGCGACGGGCGCTGGCCCAAGGGGCTGCGCTGGGCGCGCCTGGTCAACGGCCGCTGGCGCGGGCTGGGGCAGGTGATCGTGAGCTTCCCTGACGAGGGCTGGGTCGAGCTCACGGTCGAGGTCGAGGGCGAGCGGATCCGGCCCACCGTGGCGGGCAAGACCCTCGATTGGCTCCCGCTCCCCGGCGGCCTCGCGGGCCGGGTCGGGGTGCTCAAGTTCTACAACGACCCGGTCGGGTTCCGCCGCTTCCGCAGCGAGTAGAGCCAGCTACTCGTCGGCGAGGGCAGGAGCCTCGGCGCTGGAGGGCTCCGCCCTCGCCTCTTCCTGCGGCTGCTTCTGCTGCTTCTGCTGCTTCTTCTCTTCCTTCTGCTCCTTCTTCTCCTGGGCCTGCTGCGCCTGGTGCTCCTTCTCGCGCACCGAGGCCGGGGCGAGGAGGGCGGCGATCTCGTCCTTGACGCCCATCACGTTGGCGGGGACGAAGCCCTCGGGGAGGGGAGGACCCTCGACCTCGATCATCAAGGAGCGGATCGGACGCCCCTCGCGCAGGTAGATCTCACAGAAGGTCTTGGGGAGGGGGCGCACGGTGCCGCCCTCTTCGAGGTTGTACTCGTTGCGGAAGCAGCCGAGCACGAACAGGCGCTTGTTGGCCAGGCTCCACATGGCGGGGCGGTGGGTGTGGCCGACGACGAGCGTGTCGAACTCGTCCGAGGCGCTGACGCGCTTGATGTAGGCGTCGCCGATCGGGCTGACGTCCGCGTCGTGGCTGAAGAAGTAGCGCCCGAAGATCTCCTTGAGCATCGACCAGGTGACCTTCTTGACCGGGTCGCCGCGCGAGCCCTTCCAGTAGTCGCGGGTCCAGTACTGCCAGTAGCGCTCGAGCAGGAGCTCCTTGATCTCGGGCAAGAGGTCGAGCACGCGGTCCTTGGGGACCACCCGGTCGTGGAAGTGCAGGATCGGGTGCAGCGGGATCGCGACGTCGAGGAGCGCGACGCTGGCCCAGGGGAGGTTGAGCATTCGCTCGCCCCCCGCGCCCACCACGAAGAGGTCGTCGGGGTCGAAGGCGAAGAGCGGGTCGAGCTGGTTGCCGTGCTCGACGCGCAGGCGCCCGATCGTGGTCGAGAAGCCGGGGAAGGTGATCCGCGGGCTGCCGCCGGCCATGGCGCGGAGCAGGTCCTGGACCTCGGGGAACACGATCTCGGGGTCATGGTTGCCGACGATGAAGTGCACCCGGCGGGGCGCCTTCTCGTGCTCGACGAAGCGGCGCACGGCGTTGAAGAAGCCGGGGTGCGCGGCGGCCACCCGGGCGGCCTTGCCGAGGGCGACCTCGGGGGTGATGTGGCGCGGGTAGCCCTCGCGGTAGCTGACCTTGAGGAAGTCGAAGGTGTCGCCGTTGAACACGACCTCGACGGGTAGCTCGGCGAAGGCGCCCTCGTTGTAGCCGAGCAAGAGCTCGCCCAGGAAGTCGCTCTGGGGGAAGTCGTCGAGGGGCCCGCCGGCGCCCATTTCGATGTCGCTGAACACGAGCACCAGGCGGTCGACGCTGCTGCGGTTCAGGTCACGTGGCCATGTCATAGGGGTACTCTAGCCGGGAAGGACCACCAGCGCGCAGCGCTGGCGGATCACCAAGGCGACGCTGCATTCGCAGGCACCGACTTCCTTCCTTCCTCTGTTCTTGCTTTCCTTCTATCGGCGCATCGTCTAGGCGCCTCCGCGTGCCGGACCCTCGCTTCCTCGTTCTTCGCTTCCTCGTGGCAGCTCGCTCAGGGCGCGATCCCCGCCAGGAGGTGATCGGGGCGCACGCCGGCCCGCTCGACCTCGCGCTCCACCAGGGCGGCCGTGGTGTTTCCGCTCAGGACCAGGGCCGTGGCGAGGCCGAAGCGAGCGGCGCCCAGCACGTCGGTGGTCAGGGTGTCGCCGATCATGAGCACTTCGCCCGGGGCGAGGTCTGGGAGCTCGGCGCGGGCGAGCTCGAAGGCGCGCGCGAAGATCGCCGCCTCGGGCTTGCCGAAGCTGCGCGGCGCGCGCGGGAGGATCTCGCCCAGCAGGGCGCCGAGGGCGCCCGCCGCGAGGCGGACCTCGTCGCCGATGGGGTAGACGAGGTCCGGGTTGGGGAGGAGCACCTCGAGCTCGGGGTAGCGGCGCCCGCGGTTCACGATCCGGTTCAGCTCGCGGGTCCAGTCCCAGTCCTCGTCGTCCATCAGCGCGATCGTGGTCACCTCGTCCAGGCTCTCGAGCTCGACCAGGCGGGCGTGCTCGACCCCGGCGTCGACCAGGAGCCCGGCGCAGGAGGGCGGGCCGAGGTAGGCGACCACCCCCGCCGAGGCCCGCTCTCGCAGGTGGCGGCTGAGGACGAGCCCGCTGCTGACGAAGCGCTCGGGGGCCACGGCGCCGGCGAAGGGCGGGGCCAGCTCGCGGGCGGGGCGGCTGGCGTCGTTGGTGATCACCCACAGGGGGCAGCCCACCTGGGCCAGGTAGGCCAGGGCGGCGCGGGTGTCGGGCAGGAGGCCGTGGGCGTCGCGCAGGACTCCGTAGGAGTCGCAGAACACGGCGCGGTAGCGGGGGACGATCTGGGAGAGGGTGTGGAGCTCCATGGGCCCAGAATATTGCTTCCGCTGGCGAGGGGGATCCGCTATCGTGCCAACAGAGGGTCGCGGGGCACGCCATTGCTGCTCGAAGAGCCGGCGTCCGCCCCAGATCGACTCTCGACCGCTGCGAACGATCCGAAGCCGTGTGAGCCGACCTCATTGATCCCTCGGGATGTGGGGTTGGGTGCGACGAGTTCGTTGAGGCGGTCCTGGTCAGCGATCGCACGGGCGGTCGACCCAGCGAATCCTAGGTTCAGCCAGGAGTCAAAGCTGCGTGCCTAGAAAGAAGAAGCCCCTCGTCGCGCTCTTCGCCGACGTGCCCTCTCTTCACCACACCCTGCGGAGCCTGCACCATCGCCCCGTCGACGCCGCGCAGCTGCGCGCCTGCGCCGAGGCCCACGGAAAGCTGGTCCAGGCGGTGGCCCTCGCCGACTGGGACGACGTGCCCAGCTACTACCCCGAGGGCTTCGAGGAGGCCGAGGTCGAGCGGGTGCAGGTCAGCCGCGAGCGGCTCTCCGGCGGCCGGCGGCGAGAGGTCGTGCGCGACCTCGTCCCCTACGAGCTCATGGCTCAGGTGATCGAGCTCTTGTTCCGCGACGACGGACCCGAGGCGGACCTGATCCTGATCGCGAGCGCCGACCCGGCGCTGGCCCGCTTGGTCAGCCTGGTCCGGACCAAGTTCCAGAAGGAAGTGATCGTGCTCGGCGTCGAGGGCGCCCAGGCCGAGGCCCTGAGCGAGGTGGCCAGCGAGGCCGAGGTGATCCCGATGCCCCCGGTCGAGCCGACCGACCTCGAGGGGATCGAGAAGCTCGTGCCGCTGCTCGAGTCCCTCGAGCAGCGCAAGCGCTACCTGAACTTCAAGTACATCCGCGAGACCACGGTCCGCAAGCTGGACTTCCCCGAGAAGAGCTTTGAGGCGGCCGAGCGCCTGCTCAGCGAGGCGATCGCCTGCGGCCTGCTGGAGAAGCGCAAGATCGAGGACAAGTACAAGCCCGGCGAGCACTTCACCGCCTACGCCCTCAACCGCGAGAACGAGTGGTTCGAGCGCTACGGCAGCGGCGAGCCGGCCCCCGTGCACGAGGACCCGCCCGAGGAGGCGCCCAAGAAGGCTCGCAAGGAGCGCAGCGGCGACCGGGACCGGGATCGGGATCGGGACCGGGATCGGGATCGGGACCGGGATCGGGATCGGGATCGGGATCGGGATCGGGATCGGGATCGGGACCGGGATCGGGACGGGGAGGGAGATGGCGACGACAAGCGCGGCAAGCGGCGTCGCCGGCGCCGGCGCAAGAAGACGGGCTCGAGCAGCAACGGCAACGGCAGCAACGAGCCCATGCCGGACAAGCTCGCGGCCGGGGCTGGCGGCAAGAAGAAGCGCGGTCGCAAGCGCAAGGGCGGCAACGTCCACAACCAGGACCGCGTCGGGCGAGCCTACGAGGCGCCCTCGCGCTTCCTGATGGACCCCACCGACGACCTGCCCACCGTGAGCGACGAGGACATCTCGGAGGAGAAGATCCTCCGCGGGCTCGAGAACCTGTAGATTCCTCCCCCATGAACAAGCTCCCCTTCGCGGCGCGCGCTGTGTGGCTCGTGCTCGCCCTGGCGCTGGCCGGCGCCTCGACCGGCTGCAAGGTCCCTGCGTCCCTCACCAAGCCCAGCGAGGAGGAGCAGCGCGAGATCGATCGCAAGCGCGAGCTCCCGACCGAGGTCGGCTGCCTGGTGGTCGAATACGACTACCTGCACCAGGAAGTGAGCAACCCGCGCAAGGAGCCCTTCGATCGGGTCGCCTTCGACTACGTGGGGAGCGAGACGCTGCCCGCCGCGGTGGCCCAGGCCGCGCCGACTCACGTGTTCGTGATCGCCCACGGCTGGATGAACAACGCGATCAGCGCGCAGGGCTTCACGAGCGCCTGGATCCACGGGCTGCGCAAGGCGGCCTCCGCCGGCTCCAAGCCCGTGTTCGTGGGCGTCCACTGGGACTCCGAGCGGCTGGTCTTTCACGAGTCCGCCTTCACGGCCCAGCGGATCGGCCGCAAGCGGATCGGTCCCCTCCTGGGCCAGCTGCGCGCCAAGCTGCCGGCCCAGACCAAGCTGATCGTGATCGGGCACAGCCTGGGCGGCCGGCTGATGCTCGCCGCCCTCGACGCGGCCCCGGCCGAGTCGGTGGATCTGGCCCTCCTGATCGAGAGCGCGGCCGACGTCGACTGGCTCCACCGCGCCGACGGCGGGACCCCCAAGGCCGACGACGCCGCGAAGCTGACCCTCAACGTTCACTCGCGCAACGACTCGGTGCTCGAGCTGGCCTACAAGAACGCGATGCAGTCGCCTGCGCTGGGGCGCCTGGGCGCGGAGCTCGCGGCGGGGCAGCGCTTCTCGACCTTCGAGTTGAGCGGCGCGGTCCAGGTCAGCGCCCTGGACGTAGCGCTCGAGGCCGCGGCCTCGCGGGCCGACGGGCGGGGCCACTTCGTCAACGTCGACGCGACGAGCCTGATCCCGGGGCACACGGACATCTTCCACGACCCCGTGTTCTCGCTGGTGTGGCTCGGTCTCTCCCGGGCCAAGTGACATGAACCAGGTCCCCGACCCAGGCGAGCTCTTCGCCCTGCTGGGCGAGGAGGGCTTCGAGCGGCTGATCGCGGCCTTCTACCGGCGCGTCCCCGACGACCCGATCCTGGGCCCGATGTACCCGGCCGAGGACATGGCGGGCGCCGAGGCGCGCCTGCGCGACTTCCTCGTCTATCGCTGCGGCGGCCCCGACCGCTACATCCAGGAGCGCGGCCACCCGCGCCTGCGCCGGCGCCACTTCCCCTTCGCGATCGATCAGGCGGCCCGCGACCGCTGGATGGAGCTGATGGAGGAGTCCCTCGACGAGGTCGAGCTGCCCGCCGCGGCGCAGGCCGTGCTGCGGCCCTTCTTCGCCCACGTCGCGACCTTCCTGATCAACCGCTCGTGAGCGACGCGCTCCCCGCGGACGCCCCCAGCGCGGCCGACGTGGCGGCGGCCGCCCAGCGGCTGGCGGGCCGCGTCAAGCGCACGCCCCTGCACTGCAGCCAGCAGGTCGACGAGCGCGTCGGCGCGCGGGTGCTCTTCAAGTGCGAGAACCTGCAGCGGGTCGGGGCCTTCAAGTTCCGCGGCGCGACGAACGCCTTGCTCCGACTGAGCCCCGAGCAGCGGGCCCGGGGCGTGGTCAGCTGGTCCTCGGGCAACCACGCCCAGGCCCTGGCCCGCGCCAGCCGCGAGCAGGGTGTGGCGGCCACGATCGTGATGCCCCAGGACGCGCCCGCGATCAAGCTGGCGGCGACCCGCGGCTACGGGGCCGAGGTCGTGCTCTACGACCGCCAGACCGCCGTGCGCGAGGAGATCGGCCGCCAGCTGGCGGCGGAGCGCGGGCTCACGATCGTGCCCCCCTACGACCACCCCGACGTGATCGCCGGCCAGGGCACGGTGGCCTGGGAGCTCGCCGAGCAGGCCGGCCACCTCGACCTGCTGCTGGTGCCCTGCGGGGGTGGCGGGCTGCTCTCGGGCTGCGCCCTGGCGGCCAAGGCGCGCCTGCCCGGCTGCCGCGTGGTCGGCGTCGAGCCCGCCGCGGCCGACGACGCGACCCGCTCCTTCAAGTCGGGCGAGCTGACGAAGGTGCACGAGCCCGACACGATCTGCGACGGCGCGCGGACGCCTTCGCTGGGGCGCTACACCTTCCCCCTCGTGCGCCGCAACGTGGACGACATGGTGACCGTCGACGACGACGCCGTGCGCGCCGCGCTGCGCTTCTTGCTGGAGCGGCTGAAGCTCGTGATCGAGCCCACCGGCGCCCTCGCCTACGCCGCGCTCCACAGCGGCGCGGTCCAGGCCAAGGGCCAGCGGGTCGGGGTCGTGATCAGCGGCGGCAACGTGGACGTCGCCGCGCTGGGCGAGCTGCTCGGGGGCTAGGACGTCCCAGGGGGCGGCAAGTTTGACTGCTGAGCGGCTGACGCCGGCTTGCCGGAGCGCCTTGGGTTCTCGGTTGTTTGAGATACAGCGGCGCTCCGAGAGTTCATTCAACGCAAAGGTGCAAAGGCGCAGAGGCGCAAAGAGCGACGCTGGCGGGTCGATGGGCGATTAGGCGTCCGAGGGCAGAGGCTCGCCGCGACTTTCCGCTCTCGCTCACCCCTGGACTCCCCCTGTGTCAGCGTAGTTGTCGCCTGCTTCGATCTCGTTATCGCAGGGGGCTGAGACGACATACAGCATGAGAAGCCGATACAGCGACGCCTTCC